>Ga0102962_1000009_pt1 | contig 131750 bp, 127 predicted proteins | sample SalPonF2_C_D2_MG_FD_84519 | JGI IMG/M metagenome (GOLD analysis project Ga0102962, IMG submission 84519) | Salt pond soil microbial communities from South San Francisco under conditions of wetland restoration - Salt Pond MetaG SF2_C_D2_MG ...
CGCCGTCAGCGGCGCCACCGACGCCGCGCGCGCCGCCGCGGACCTGGTGCTGACCGCCCCCGGGCTGTCGGTGATCGTGCGCGCGTTCGAGGAGGCCCGGCGCATCTTCGAGCGCATGAACTCGTACGCCATCTACCGCATCACCGAGACCATCCGGATCATGGTGTTCATGGTGCTGGCGATGCTGGTGTACGACTTCTACCCGATCACCGCCATCATGATCATCCTGCTGGCGCTGCTCAATGACCTGCCGATCATTGCGATCGCCTACGACTATACGCGAGTGGACCCCAAGCCGGTCCGCTGGGAAATGCACCGCGTGCTTGCAGTCGCGTCCGTCCTGGGCACCGTGGGGGTCATTGAAACCTTCATCCTCCTGGTCATCGCCCACTCCTGGCTCGGCATCGAGGCGAGCCAGCTGCAATCCGTGATCTTCCTCAAGCTCGCGGTCGCCGGCCACCTCACCCTGTTCGTGGCCCGCACCCGGGAACCCTTCTTCCGGCGTCCGTTCCCGGCCCCCGTCCTGCTCGCTGCCATCCTGACCACGCAGGTGGTGGCCGCGCTGATCGTCGGCCTGGGCATCTTCGTGCCGCCGATCCCCTGGCCGTGGATCGGGCTCATCTGGGGCTACGCGCTGGCGTGGATCTTCATCGAGGACTGGGCGAAGCTCCGCGTCTATCGCCACCTGGAGCGCGGAGGCCCGACCCACCTCAAGTTCCTCCGCACCATACAGGAGCCATTGCATCCTGGCGGGGCCGGAGCCACCCGGACCCCGGGCACCCGACGGCGCTGAAACTTCCGGCCGTCCGGGCCGATACGCACTCCGCCGCGCCGGCGCGGGAGGGAACCGGCGGATCACTCCTCCCGCAGGGCACGTGCCGCGCGCATCCTGCCGAGTCGCCAGGCGGGATACGCTCCCGCCAGCAGGGCCGCCACCACCGCCGCCGCCAGCGCCTGCCAGAGCACGCCCGGCAACAGCCGGAACTGCATCGTCCAGCCGAACGCGCGCCGGTTCACCACCGAGACCAGGACGTCGGCCAGCACCAGGCCCGCGGGCAGGGACAGAGCACCGGCAAGCAGACCCATGAAGCCGGTCTGTCCGACCACTACCGCGCGCGTCTCCCGCGGCGTCATGCCCAGCGCCCGGAACACGCCGAATTCGCGTACGCGCTCGAGCTGCAGTGCCATCAGCGCGCTGATCACGCCCACGATGCTGATGATCATCGCCAGCAGGCGCAGCACCGCGGTAATGGCAAAGGTCTGATCGAACACGCGCAGGGTGTAGCGACGGATCTGCCGGTTGGAGCTGACGGTGAGCGGCAGCGACGGATCCAGCATCCTGCGCACCGCGCGGGACACCGTGTGCTCCGGGGCCCCGGCAGCCAGGTACACCGCCAGCCCGGTGACGCTGGCGTCATGCCAGTACCGCAGGTACGTCCGCCGGGCCATGGCGATCCGGCCACGGCTGGAGCCGTAGTTGCGGTAAATCCCCACGATCTCGAACGATTTCGGCCCGCCGGCGGTGTGCAGGCGGACGCGCGAGCCCACGTGCAGGCGCTGGTGGTAGGCGAGCGGCTGGCTCACGAGCACCGCCGGCGGGTCACGGCCCGGCTCGCTGAAGGCCTTCCAGGCCCGGGACCGCCTGCCGGCGAGAAGCTCGAAGCGGCCAAAGCCAGAGCGGCGCATCTGGAATGCCGTGACCGAGACCGGTCCGAAGCCCGAGTCGATCGTCACCCGGCGCATGCGGCTCACGCGTACCACCCCCGGCAGTTGCCCGATCCGGCGGGCGAGGTGCTGCCTTGGCGGCAGCCTGGTCCCGGCGGGTGCCTGCGGGCCGGGTCCGACGAACAGGTCCGCGGTGAGCGAGTGGTCGAGCCAGTCGATCACGCTGGCGCGGAAGCTTCCGATCATGGTCCCGACGCCCACCGTGGTGGCCAGCGCAATCGCCAGTGCCGCGATGGCCACCGAGGTCCGGCTGAGGCCGGCGGAGATGCCCCGCAGGGACAGCCGCGCCAGGATTGCCCGTCCGCGCGGCAGCACCGCGGTCGCGGTCCGCACGGCCAGGACCGTCAGGCCGGGGATCCACAGGCTGATCGCCACGATCAGGCACAGCAGCGCGCCGTAGGCGGGCGCCAGGCCGCGCAGCGGCAGTGCCAGCAGCGCTGCGCCGAGCCCCGCGAACGCGATGCCCGCCACGGCCAGCCACGGCAGGAGCGCCCGGCTGCGGCGCTCCAGGTCCGAACGGGCCAGCGCCGCGCGCGGACTCACGCGGGCGGCTTCCAGCGCCGGCAGCAGCGCCGCCGCCACCGTCGCTCCGATCCCCAGCCCGGTGCCCTGCAGCAGCGCCGACGGTCCGAGCGCCAGCGAACGCACCTGCAACGCGAAATACAGGTCATTGATGGTCCGCGTAACCAGATGCACCAGGTACTCCGCCAGGCCGGTGCCGAGCCCGATGCCGATCGCGGTGCCGGCCGCGCCCACCAGCGCCGCTTCCACGGTGACCGCCAGGAACAGCTGGCCACGGCCGACGCCCAGGCTGCGCAGGGTGCCGAACAACTCGCGTCGCTGCACCACGCTGAAGGTCATGGTGTTGTAGATCAGGAACATGCCGACGACCAGCGCGAGCAGGCTCAGCGCCGTCAGGTTGATGCGGAAGGCGCGCGTCATCTCCTCCATGGTCCGCGTGCGCGTGCCCACCGGCTGCACCGACACGCCGGGCGGCAGCGCGGCAGCCAGGCGCTTCCGCTGGCGCCGGCCGGCCGCTCCCGGCGGAAGGATGAGATCGATGCGGGAGACGTGGTGCGCGCGGCCCAGCAGGTCCTGCGCCGTGGCGATATCGGTGAGCACCACGCCCGACGCCTGTCCCCGGGGGAGCGTTGCGACGACGCGCACCGTCACCCTGCCACGCGGGAGGGTCAGCGGCAGCGAGTCCCCCGGCTTCACTCCCAGTACCCGGGCATCGGCCGCCGGAAGCAGCACCCCGCGCGGCCGGCTGATGAGCTTCACGGCGAGATTCCGCTCATTGCCGGCCACCGGCGAGCCCAGCCGGGGCCGGAACGGCGCCGCCGAGATCGGGTCGATGCCCACCAGGCGCACCCTCTCGCCGTCCGGCAGGCTGGCGGAGCCCTCGAGCACCGGCGTTGCCCGCCGGGGCAGCCGGCCGTTCAACGCCAGGCGCCGGTAGAGGCTGTCGGGGATTCCCCGCCGGCCCGCGACCACCTGGTCGGTGGCCCGCCCCGCCACCGTCTCGACCGTGAGATGGAAGGCCCGCTCGGCACTGGCATTGGCGAGATCGACCGCCACCACCACGGCGACGCCCAGCGCGACGCCGAGCACCGACAGCGCGGCGAGGGCGCGGTGGCGCAGCAGGTACCGGAGCCCGGCGCGCAGGACCTCCCGCATGGCCTTCAGCCTCGCGCCGGCCCGGCCGCGCCCGCGAGCCGTCCCTCACGCAGCGTCAGGACGCGGTCCGCCCGCGCGGCAACGTCGCGGCTGTGCGTCGCCATCAGCAGTGTCGTACCCTGCTCCCGCATCAGGGACTCGAGCAGGTCCAGCACGCGTTCGCCGGTCTCCTCGTCCAGGTTGCCGGTCGGCTCGTCCGCCAGGACCAGCGCCGGCCGGTGCACCACGGCGCGGGCCAGCGCCACCCGCTGCTGCTCACCCCCCGACAGCGTGTCCGGGAAGCTGGACGCGCGCTCACCGAGACCGACGGTGTCGAGCATTTGGGCCACGCGCCGGATCGCACCACGGCGGTCCCACCCGTTCAGCTCCAGCGGCAGCATCAGGTTCTCCTGCACGGTGAGCGTCGAGACCAGGTTGAAGAACTGGAACACGAACCCCAGTGCCCGGCGGCGTACCAGCGTCCGGGCGCGCTCACCGAGCCGTTCCATCTGGTGCCCGGCGACGGTCACGCGCCCCCGGTCGGGGAAGTCGATGCCGCCGACGATGTTGAGCAGCGTGGACTTGCCGCAACCGCTGCGGCCCAGAAGCACCACCCATTCGCCGGCACCCACGCACAAGTCGACGCCCCGCAGCACCTCCCGCTCGCCGGCCCCCTCGCTGAAGCCGCGCCGGATACCGCCCAGCAGAACCACGCCGTCGCCGGCACCACCGGCACCGCTCACAGGCGCACCCGCACGCTGCCGTTGCGGGAGAATCGCACCACCGGCGAGCCGGGCATGGCCAGGATGGCGGAGCCGGAGATGGCATAGGGAATGGCGGGTGGCGCGGGGCTCTTGCGCGCGTGCCGGCTCAGCCGCCCGACGAAGGCCAGCAGATCCGTGCGCGCGTCGAGATCGACCGTGCCGTCGCCGTGCGGCGGGAGACTGACGTTCTCATCGCTGGAACCGCTGGCGAACGGCTCGCCGTCCAGGCGCACATGGTAGTGGATCCGCTTGACCTTCACCGACACGGCGTTGGGATTGTGCAGGCGCAGGCGCAGCCGGTAGTCCTGCTCCAGCAGTCCCGCGCGCACCAGGGTCACCCGGATCAGGGTCACGTCCGGAGCCCGCGGCCGGGAATGGAACACCGCACAGCCTGCCAGAAGCGCCATCGACAGAATCAGCGCAATCCGTGCATGCCCGCCTCTCATGCCGGCCTCCTTTGTTCCGAAACCCTACCGCGCCGCGCGCCGCGGCCGGAGTCCCCTGATACAATCGCGCCCATGACTACCGTACCGGACCGTCGCCCGTCCGCTCCCGCATTCGAGCTGGAGACCCGTGACGAGGGCGCCACCGTCGTGCTGAGCGGCAGCTGGACGCTGCAGGACCTCGGTCCGCGGCTGCGCTCCCTGCGCAAGGCCCTGGTCGCGCTGGGCAAACGCCAGGGCCTGCAGTGGGACCTGCGGGCCGTGGAGCGCCTGGACTCCGCCGCCGCCGTCGTATTGTGGCAGATCTGGCGCGGTCAGCGCCCGCAATCGCTGTCGCTGCGGCCGGAGCACGACCGCATGCTGCAGCGGGTGGCCTCCCAGCCGGCGCGGGCGGCGCGTCCGCGGCGACATCCCCTGACCGCCCTGGCCGACGTGCTCGCCATGCTGGGCAGCGAGCTCCACGAGCACGTCCGCGGTGCGCTCATTCTGCCGGGCGAGATCACGCTGGACCTGCTGTACATCCTGCGCCATCCGGCCCAGATCCCATGGCGCGAGATCTCCGCGAGCATCCACTCCGCGGGCTTTCGCGCGCTGATGATCACGGGCTTCGTGGGCATGCTGATCGGGGTGGTAGTGAGCTATCTCTCCGCGATCGAGCTGCAGCTCTACGGTGCCGACACCTACATCGTCGACATCCTCGGCATCAGCGTGGTGCGGGAGCTGGGCCCGCTGCTGGCCGCGATTCTCGTGGCCGGGCGCTCGGGATCGTCCATGACGGCACACCTGGGCGTGATGCGCATGGACCAGGAGCTGGACGCCATGGCGGCCATCGGCATCTCGCCCACGCGCCGCCTGGTGCTGCCGCGCGTGCTCGGCCTCGGCATCGCGATGCCCCTGATCGTGCTGTGGACCAGTGCCGCCGCCCTGCTCGGCGGCATGATCTCCGCCAACCACGAGCTCGGCATCAGCTTCGGTCAGTTCGTCGCCGCGCTGCCCAGTGCGCTGCCCATGGCCAACTACTGGATCGCCGTGGGCAAGGGTGTTCTGTTCGGCGTGCTGATCGCGCTGACCGCCTGTTATTTCGGCCTGCGCATCCGTCCCAACAGCGAGAGCCTCGGGCGGGAAACCACCAACTCGGTGGTGGCGGGCATCACCATCACCCTGATCGCCGACGCGGTGCTCGCCATCGTGCTGCAGGGAGTGGGCTACCCGTGAGCCGGGACTGTGTCCTGGCCCTCGACCACGTCCACACGCGCTACGGCGGGGAAGTGGTGCACGACGACGTCACCCTGTGCGTATGGCGCAACGAGGTGCTCGGCCTGGTGGGCGGATCGGGCAGCGGCAAGACCACGCTGCTGCGCCAGATGATCGGCCTGGAGCATCCCCATTCCGGCAGCGTGTCCCTGTTCGGCACCCGCCTGGACCGGGTCGGGCCGCGCCGGGAGCGCGACCTGCGCGACCGTTGCGGCGTGCTGTTCCAGGGTGGCGCCCTGTTCAGCTCGCTCACGGTGTTCGACAATATCGCCCTGCCCCTGCGCGAGAAGCGGCTGCTCGACGAACCCGCCATCGCCCGCCTTGTCTCGCTGAAGCTGGACATGGTAGGGCTGTCGTGGCGGGACGAGTCGCGCATGCCGGCCGAGCTGTCCGGCGGCATGATCAAGCGTGTCGCGCTGGCGCGGGCGCTGGCCCTGGAGCCCGGGCTGCTGCTGCTGGACGAGCCCACGTCCGGCCTCGACCCGATGTCCGGGGAAGGCTTCGTTTCCCTGATCGAGTCCCTGCGCGAGAGCCTCGAGCTGACCGTGGTGCTGATCAGCCACGACGTCGATACGCTGGTAGACTTGTGCGACCGCATCGCCGTCCTGGCGGACCATCGGATCGTCGCCATCGGGCCGCTGGCCGACGTGCTCGCGAGCGAGCATCCCTTCGCCCACGGCTTCTTCCACGGCCGGCACGCCCAGGGTGCGCTGCGCGGACGCTACCGGAGCTGACATGGAACGGCGTTCCTACGCCCTCATAACCGGGTTCTTTCTGGTCGTGCTGATCGGCGCCGCCGCCGCCGCGGGTGTCTGGCTGAGCCAGAGCGCCACCGAGCAGGTACCGTACGTAGTCGTCTCGAAATACCCGGTATCCGGCCTCCAGACCCAGGCGGGGGTCACCTACCGCGGCGTCGCCGTGGGCAGTGTGGAATCCATCCGCTTCGACCACGAGCACCCGAACCGCATCCTGATCCGGATCGAGATCCAGCCGGACGTGCCGGTCACCCGCGCCACCTATGCGAAGCTGCGGCAGCGGGGCGTCACGGGTCTCTCCGAGATCGAGCTTTCCAGCCGCGGCAAAGGCTCCGGCCAGCCGCTGCCGACCAGCAGGGAGCATCCGGGACGCATCCCGATGCACGCTTCGCTGCTGTCCGAGGTGAGCACGGGCGGGGAAAAGCTGCTGCGCAAGCTCAACACCCTGACCGACCACCTGAACCAGCTCCTGTCCCGCGACAACCAGCGGCGCGTCGAGAAGATCCTGCAGAACCTGCAGACGGCGAGCGGCGAGCTCACCCGCCTGCAGCGGCAGGCCGAGCCCGCGGTGCAGCGTCTGCCCGGCCTGGAAAACCACGCCGACCGCACGCTGACCAACCTGGACAATCTGCTGCGCGGCAAGCTGGAGCAGCAGACCCTGCCCCGGCTGGATACCACCCTGGATCAGCTGTCACGCTCGGCGCGCAGCGTCCGGCAGCTGAGCGACAGCCTGCGGCACCAGCCCGCATCCCTGTTCCGGGGCAGCAACCTGCCACCACCCGGACCGGGCGAGCCCGGCTACCACGGAGGGAAGAACCAGTGACTGCCAGACGCACCGCTCTCCTGCTCGTGATCTCCGTCCTTTCGCTGGCCGGCTGCAGCCTGTTGCCGCAGCAGCCGCCGCCGGCGTCGGTGCACGACTTCGGCCCCCCGGCCGGCGGCACCTCGGGCCAGCAGCAGGCCGCCACGCCGAACGGGCCCGCGGTGCGGGCGTCCGCGCCCGACTGGCTCGGCAGCGACGCCATCCTCTACCGGTTCCTGTTCGACAATGCCACGCAGCTGCGCCGCTATGCCCGCAATCGTTGGGCGGCGCCGCCGGCGGAGCTGCTTGCGGAGCGCGTCCGCGTCGACCTGCAGCAGGGGAAGGGGGGCACTCCCGGGATCCTGAACCTGCGCCTGCAACGCTTCGAGCAGGATTTCACCAGCCACAAGCAGGCGCATGTCTACGTGCGGGTGGTGGCGAGCCTGCATGGCCACGACGGTCACCTGGAGAAACGGCGTGTGTTCCAGGATACGCGCGCGTGCGACAGCGCCGATGTCGCTGGCGGGATCCGCGCGCTGTCCGCCGCGGCCGACGCCGTGGCCGGGGATATCGCCGCCTGGGCCACGTCGTCCTCCGCCGGGTGAACGCCACACCGTCCGCTTGCGGGGAACCCGGGGACAGCGCATCCGCGGCCGCTCGCGCCGCGTGACCCGGAAGCGTGCTTTGCCCGGGCGCCCGGCTGCCGCGGACGAGCCGTACTCTCAACGCTCCGTGCCGGTTACCCCGGCGCCGGTTGCGCTCTGCAGGGCGAGCCAGTCGCCCAGCTCGGCGGCGTCCATCGCCTCGTGCACGTACCCGCCCTCGATGCGGTCGCAGCCCATGTCCACCAGGGCCTGGTAGGTACGCTTGTCGTGTACGCCCGGTGCGACGGTCATCGCCTGCATCCGCGCTGCCATCCGGATCAGGCTCTCGACGATGTAGGCGGCGTCGGCATTGTCGCCCAGCACCGCCAGCAGCTGCGGGCTCAGCCGAACCTGCGCGAAACGGAATCCCAGCAGCGCCGTCACCGACGAACGCGGGCCGCCGAAGCCGGCCAGCGCGATCCGGGCCCCGGTGCCGCCGAGCGATCGGAGCTGGGCGCGCGCGACCTGGCCACCGTCCACCAGTGCGGTTTCACCGACCTCCAGGACCAGACGCTCCGGATCGATGTCGTAGGAAGCCAGCAGCCCGGTGACCAGGTCGGCGAACGGGAACTCCGTCAGGGCACGGCCGGCAACCGGTACGCTGACCCGGAACCCGGCCGTGCCCTGGTCCTGATCCCACTCGTGCAGGCGCGACAGCAGTCGGTCGAACTGGCGCCGGACGAGGTCGTGGAGGCAACCCCCGCTTTCGGCCAGGTCGAACAGGTCGTCCTCGCGCAGCGGCGGATGCGCCGAGGGCTTCCACGTCAGGCCCGCGCGCAATGCCACGATTTCGCCTCCGGGGGCCTCGACCTGCGGTTCGAACACCGGCTCGAGCAGGTCGTCCTCGATCGCGTAACGCAGGTCCGAGACCAGCTGCTGGCGCGTGGCCGCCCGGTGTTCCATGTCCGGACTGAAGAAGCAGATCGCCTCGCGCCGCGCGTGAGCCATCTGCTTGCCGATGCCGGCGTTGCGGATCAGGGTCGTGGCTTCGCTGCCGTCCCGCGGAAACACCGCCACACCCATGGTCGGCTGTACCGCCACCTCTCTTCCACCGATCTCCAGCGGCGCCCGGATCGCGCGATGGATGCGCGCCGCGATGCGCTTGATGTCCACTCCCTGTTGCACGTTCTGCAACAGGATCCCGAATTCGTCGTAGCCCAGGTGAGCCAGCACGTCCCGATCGCGGATGGTTCCCTGGAGCCGCGCGCAGACGCTGCGCAGCAGCTCGTCGGGCTTGATCGGGCCCAGGCTCCGCTTGATCTCGTGGAACTGATCGAAGTCGACCGTCATCACCGCCGCCAGCGCCAGCTGCTCTTCGGCCTGACCGATGGCCCGCCCGACCAGCTCCTCCAGCTCGGGCGCTCCCGGCAGCTCGGCACCGGATCCGTTCTCGCGCGTGCTCTGCAGCTGGTACTCCAGTGCCGAAGCCCGGGTACGCAATGTGCGGGTTTCGTCGAGTACCATCGCCCCGGCACGGTAGGAGAGCATGGTGCCGGTGTACTGGCCCCATACGGCGAACACGAAGGGCATCGCATCCAGCAGCCAGATCGCCGGGTTCTCCGACTGTGCCCGGACCATGCCGTCGATCGTCAGCCCGCCGTGCTGCAGCAAGCTGATCAGTGCGCTGGCGACCAGCACGGCCGCCCCCGCGATCAGCACACCCCAGATGGCGTATACATTGGCCCGCGACTTGAACAGCCGCGCCGTCATTTCGATGGTGGGAGAGCCGCTCATTCTCGTTCTCGCTCCGTGTGACAGGCAGGTTTCGCCCCCCGGCGGGACGCGTGCCCGACGGGCCGGAGGCGACATCGGGAAGCCGGAGCATGCCGGAAACGGCGGGATCGTCAGGAGTGGCGGACACGGCGCCTGCGGCGCCGCCGGGCCGGCCGGGCAATCCCGCTGTCATAGAGTCACGCTCCGTAGACCGGTGATTTTGCGCCCCCGCCTTTCGACGGGTTTGCCTTTTTCCAGGCGCACCGCTTCACGCGGTGCAAGTGCCACTCTAGCAGAAACGGGATGTCATCCCGCCTGCTGCCGGTCGGCCCGGCGCTACTGCCCGTCGGCCGGATGCGCCGGGCCGACGCTCACTCCCCCTGTACCGTCACCGTGAGCCGGTGGCGATGTCCATCAAATCGATTCTCCCAGAGATACTAACCCGGTCAGGGGTAAGGTCACGTCTCAGAGAGCGCGTGTGTGGCGAGGACAAGGCGCGGGAGCGAAGACGTAGCCACACTACGACGAGCGAGCGCAACGCGGTCATCGCCGCTCACGCGCTGTCCCGCAGGGCGCTTCTGTTGCCCCGTCTGGACTGCGTTGCTCGTCGGTCGTGTAGCGCCCGACTACACTCCGCTCCTCGCGCCTTGCCAGACAGACCGACAGCAGCGCTGAGACGTGGCCTTACCCCTGACCGGGTTAGTAAGCCCTGCCAGGTGCCGAGCGCGCAGCGCCCGTCCGTGACCGGCAGGCTGAGCGCGCCGTGAGTGAGCAGCGTGCGGCCGTGCGCGGGCATGTCGTCGTCACCCTCGGCCACGTGTCGGAACATCGGGTCCCCGTCCGGCACCAGCCGCTGCATCAGGCGCTCGAGGTCCTCGCGCACCACGGGGTCGGCATTCTCGCAGAGCATCAGCGACGCGCTGGTGTGGTGGATGAAGACATGACAAAGACCGGTCCGGACGCCCGATCCCGCCACCACGTCCTGGACCGCGCCGGTGATCTCCAGCGTTCCGCGGCCGCGCGTCTCGAAACCGAGGGTCGTCTGTACGTTCATGGTTCCGCCCCTCCCGCCGGATTCGCCGGGCCGCCCGGATGGTACACTCTCGCTCCCCGAAGCCACCGGAGCCGCCGATGACAGGTCGCCGCCTGGAGCGTATCCGTCAGGTGCTCGACCGGCGCCAGCCGGATCTCACCGTGATCATGGAGAACCTCCACAAGAGCCACAATTTTTCGGCCATCGTGCGCACCTGCGACGCGGTCGGCATCCTGCGCACCCACGCGGTGGCGGCGGCCGGGGAGCTCCCGCGGCACAACGACACGGCCGGCGGCAGTCATCGCTGGGTGCAGGTCCAGCGTCACCACCGCCTCGCCACCGCGGTGGCCGAGGCGCGGGACCTCGGCATGCAGGTGCTCGCCGCGCACGTGGGACCCGGGGCCGTGGATTTCCGCGAGCCCGACTACACCCGTCCGACCGCGCTGCTCATGGGCAGCGAGCTCTACGGGGTGAGTGACGACGCCGTGGCCCTGGCCGACCGCCCGCTGATGATCCCGATGCAGGGCATGGTGGAGTCGCTGAACGTCTCCGTCGCCACCGCCGTGATTCTCTACGAGGCTCAGCGCCAGCGGGAGGCGGCCGGCATGTACGGCCATCGCCGCCTGGACCGCGCGAGCTACGACAGGCTGCTGTTCGAATGGGCCCAGCCGCGCCTGGCGCGCTGGTGCCGGCGCAGGGGCCTGCCCTATCCGCCGCTGGACGAGGACGGCGACGTGCGCTCGCCGCCGGAATGGTAGACAGGCTGCCTAGTCTTCCGGCCCGGCGACCTGAACCATGCCCTCGTGCACCCGTACCCGAAAGGTCTCGGTGGGTTCGTACGCGGGCGCGGTCAGGGCCTCGCCGGTCCGGATGTCGAAGCGCGCACCGTGCCGCGGACACTCGATCTCGCAGCCCTCGATGATTCCTCCGGTGAGCACGCCGCCGTCATGGGTGCACACGTCCTCAATGGCATAGAACGCGCCGTCCACGTTGAACACGGCGACCATGACGTCGTCGAGGTCGACGACCTTGTGCCGGCCCGGCGGCAGCTCCTCCACCGGCGCCACGTCGGTCCATTCGGCCATGCGCTCCAACCTCCCGGTGCTCGCAACTGTTTCAGGAATGGGACCCGACCGGCGCGTCCCGTCGCCAACCGGGCGGCGGCCGGCTACATCATCCCGGTCTGCAGCTTGGCCTCGTCGGACATCATGTCCTGGCTCCAGGGGGGATCGAACACCAGCTCGACATCGGCCTCGCTCACCTGGGGGATCCGCTCGAGCTTGCTGCGCACGTCCATGGTCAGGATGTCCCCCATGCCACAGCCGGGCGCGGTCAGGGTCATTTCGACCCTGACCCGCTTGCCGCCGTCTTCGGCGTCCTGGATGTCGCACGAATAGACCAGGCCGAGGTCGACGATGTTGATGGGGATCTCGGGATCGAAGCAGGTCTTCATCTGCTCCCAGAGGAACGATTCCAGCTCCTCGTCGCTGGCGTCCTCCGAGATCTGCGGCGCCTCGACCGGCTCCTCGCCGATGGCATCGGCGTCCTCGCCCTCGATGCGCGCCAGGTTGCCCGCGACGTAGACGGTGAAGGTGCCCCCCATCGCCTGGGTCACCACCACCTCCGTGCCCTCGGGGATCACCACGCGGTTGCCCGCGGGGATCAGCACCGCCATCACGTCGCGGGTTGTGCGAACGGGTTCGCGGCCGTACATCTTCGCCTCCGCCTGGTCTCTGGGGCGCCCCGGTCAGGGCGTCATTCGGTGGTCACCGGCTGGTCGTCGCCCTGGAGGGCCGAGTGCAGCGTATGCCAGCACAGCGTCGCGCACTTGACCCGGCTGGGGTAGTCGCGCACGCCCTCCAGCGCCGCCAGCTTGCCGAGCGAATCCGGATCCACCCCCGAATCCTCCCGGGTCAGCAGGTCGTGCATCGACTGGAACAGCTGCTCGGCCTCCTCGACGCGCCGTCCCTTGAGCGTCTCGGTCATCAGGGACGCCGAGGCGGTCGAAATCGCGCAGCCGGATCCCTCGAAGCTCACATCCTCGATCACGTCGCCGGAAAGCTTCACGTACAGCGTGATGCGATCGCCGCAGAGCGGGTTGTAGCCGTCGATCCGCCGCGTCGCGCCCTCGATCCGCCGGAAGTTCCGGGGGCTGCGGTTGTGGTCGACAATGATGTCCTGGTACAGGCTCTTCAGATCCATCAGGCGAAAACCTCTCGGGCGCGTTCCAGGGCACGCGCCAGCGTGTCCACTTCCTCTTGCGTGTTGTACAGGCCGAACGAGGCCCGTGCGGTCGCGGGCACCCCGAAGCGCTCCATCACGGGCATGGCGCAATGATGGCCGGTGCGGATGGCCACGCCCTCCGCATCCACGATCGTGCCCAGGTCGTGCGGGTGGATGTCCTCCATCACGAACGAGATCACGCCCGCCTTGTGCGTGGCGGTGCCGATGATGCGCAGCCCCTCGACCGCCGCCAGGCGCTCACTCGCGTAGGCCATCAGGGCCTGTTCGTGGGCGGCGATCCGCCCCATCCCGACGGAGGCCAGGTAGTCCACCGCCGCGCCGAGGCCGATGCCGCCGGCGATGTTGGGCGTCCCCGCCTCGAACTTGTAGGGCAGCTCGTTGTACACGGTGCGCTCGAACGTGACCATGCGGATCATGTCGCCGCCGCCCTGGTACGGCGGCATGTCTTCCAGCAGCGCCTCGCGGCCGTACAGCGCACCGATGCCCGTGGGTCCGTACATCTTGTGCCCGGAAAGGGCATAGAAGTCGCAGCCGAGCGCCCGCACGTCCACCGCCATGTGGGGCACCGCCTGGGCGCCGTCGACCAGCACCGGCACGTCACGCTCGTGCGCCAGCGTCACCAGGTGGCGCACGTCGTTCACCGTGCCCAGTGCGTTGGACACGTGCCCGATGCCGACGAAGCGGGTGCGCGGGCCGAGCAGCCGCTCGAACTCCTCCACCACCAGCTCGCCGCGGTCGTCGATCGGCGCCACCTTCAGGCTGCAGCCAGTCTGGTCCCGGACCAGCTGCCACGGAACGATGTTGGAGTGGTGCTCCATCTCGGTGATCAGGATCTCGTCCCCGGGACCGACCCTGGGCCGCACGAAGCTCTGGGCGACCAGGTTCACCGCCTCGGTGGCCCCGCGCAGCATCACGATCTCCCGCGTCGAGGCGGCATTCAGGAATGCGCGCAACTTCTCGCGGGCGCCCTCGTAGGCCTCGGTGGCCCGCTCGCTCAGCGTGTGCACGCCGCGGTGAATGTTGGAGTTGTACTCCCGGTAGTAGCGCGCGACCGCCTCGATCACCGCCGCGGGCTTCTGCGACGTGGCGGCGTTGTCGAGATACACCAGCGGCTTGCCCTGGACGTGCTGGTGCAGGATCGGGAAGTCGCTGCGCACCGCCGCCACGTCCAGCGCGGCGCCGGCCATCTGTTCGTGCTTCGCCGTGCTCCGGGACACCGTGCTCATGCCAGCTCCTTCAGGACCTCGCTCTCTGGCAACCGCGTCATCAGCAGCTGCTCCAGGTGCTGGCGCAGCGCCTCCAGCCTGACCCGCTTGACCACCTCGCCGGCGAAGCCCCAGGTGAGCAGGGTCTGCGCCGCCGCCGGATCCATGCCGCGCGAGCGCAGGTAGAACAGGGCCTGCTCGTCCAGCTGGCCGACCGTGGCGCCGTGCGAGCACTGCACGTCGTCGTTGTAGATCTCGAGCTCCGGCTTGGTATCCACCTCGGCCCTTCCGGACAGCAGCAGGTTGCCGTTGTACTGGCTGGCCACGCACTGGCTCGCATCGCGGTGGACCACCACCTTGCCGTTGAACACCGCGCGGCCGCGTCCGCCGACGACACCCTTGTAGTGCTCGTCGCTGGTGGTCAGCGAGTGCTCGTGATCGATCCGCGTGTGGTTGTCCACGTGCTGGCGGCCGCCGAGCACGTAGAGGCCCCCCAGCACCGCTTCGGCGCCCGCCTCCGCCAGGCGCACCCGGACGTCATTGCGGACCAGCGTCCCGCCCAGGTCGACGTTGTGGGCCACCAGGCGGCTGTCGCGGCCCTGCCAGGCATGCACGCTGGCGACGTGGAATCCCTTCGGGCTCTCCTGCTGCACCTTGTGATAGCGCAGCCGGGCGCCCGTGGCCAGGTGCAGCTCGGTGATGGCGTTGGTGAAGTTGGCCGACTCGTCCAGCCCGGCGTGATGCTCGATCAGGTCCAGCTCGCTGTTCTCGCCGGCGGCGACCACCACGCGCGGACTGGCCACCACCTGCGAGTCCTCGCGCGTGGACAGGAATACCAGGTGCAGGGGCCGCGAGGCCGCCGCGCCCCGCTCGAGCCGTACGAAGGCCCCGTCCTGGACGAAGGCGGTATTCAGGGCCACGAAGCTGCTGAAGTCGATGTCGGCGCAGCGCGCCAGGTATGGCTCCAGCTCCCCGGGGCGTTCGGCGAGCACCCGCGCCAGGCTGTCGACATGCACCCCGCGGGCCGGCGACAAACGGCTCAGCCCGCCGGAGAAGTGGCCGTTGACGAACACCAGCCGATCCGCGTCCAGCCCCGCCGGCAGCACCGCCTCGAGCTGTTCGGGAGTGACCCGGGCCGGCCCCGGGGCCGGCCGGAACTCGCGCTTGGCGATGGGCCGCACGCTGGTGTACTTCCAGTCCTCGTCCCGGGCCCCCGGGAAGCCCGCCTCGGCGAAGCGCGACAGCGCGCGCTCGCGCATCTGCCGCAGCCAGCCGGCTCCGGTGCCGGGCAGCTGCGGACGTGCCGCATCCCAGGCTTCCAGCCAGGGCTGTATCCGGTCTTGCGGCTCGGCACTCATGCCGTCTGCGCCTCCTGCCGAATCCAGTCGTAGCCGCGCTCCTCGAGCTTCAGCGCCAGGTCCTTGTCCCCGGAGCGCACGATGCGGCCGCCGGAGAGAACGTGCACCCGGTCCGGCTCCACGTAGTCGAGCAGCCGCTGGTAGTGGGTGACCAGGACGATCGAGCGCTCGGCCCCGCGCATGCTGTTGACCCCGTCGGCGACGATCTTCAGGGCGTCGATGTCCAGCCCGGAGTCGGTCTCGTCGAGCAGCGCCAGCCGGGGCTCCAGCACCAGCATCTGCAGGATCTCGTTGCGCTTCTTCTCGCCGCCCGAGAAGCCCTCGTTCACCGCGCGGTTGAGAAAGCTCTCGTCCATCTGCATCAGCCGCATCTTCTCCTTGACCAGCGCCAGGAAGTCGGCGGCGTCCTGCTCCGGCTCGCCGCGATGCTTGCGCATCGCGTTGAAACCGGCCTTGAGCAGGTAGACGTTGTTCACCCCCGGGATCTCGACCGGGTACTGGAAGGCCAGGAACAGGCCCTCGCGGGCGCGCTCCTCCGGCGCCATCGCCAGCAGGTCGTGGCCCAGGTAGGTGACGCTGCCCTCGGTCACCTCGTAGCCCTCGCGCCCGGCGAGCACGTTGCCGAGGGTGCTCTTGCCCGAGCCGTTCGGGCCCATGATGGCGTGCACCTCGCCGGCAGGGATCTCCAGGTCGAGACCGCGCAGGATCTCGCCGCCCTCGACCTTCGCGTGCAGATTCTTGATGCTCAGCATGTCCGTCCTTCCGTAACCGTTGATGCGTTCGCGCAGCGCCGCTCAGCCCACCGCGCCTTCGAGGGTCACGCCCAGCAGCGCCTGGGCCTCGACGGCGAACTCCATCGGCAGCTCCTTGAACACGTCCTTGCAGAAGCCGTTGACGATCATGTTGACCGCGTCCTCCTCGGACACCCCGCGCTGGCGGCAGTAGAACAGCTGGTCGTCGCTGATCCGCGAGGTGGTGGCCTCGTGCTCCACCTGGGCCGACCGGTTCTTCACCTCCATGTACGGGAAGGTGTGGGCGCCGCAACGATCGCCCATCAGCAGGGAGTCGCACTGGGTGTAGTTGCGCGCGTTCTCGGCGCCGGAGGCCACCCGCACCAGGCCGCGATAGGACTGGCTGCCGAAGCGCGCGGAGATGCCCTTGGACACGATGGTGCTGCGCGTGTTGCGGCCGACGTGCACCATCTTGGTGCCGGTGTCGGCCTGCTGGTAGTTGTTGGTCACCGCCACCGAGTAGAACTCGCCCGAGGAGTTGTCCCCGGTGAGCATCACGCTCGGGTACTTGACCGTGATCGCGGAGCCGGTCTCCACCTGGGTCCAGGTGATCTTGGAGTTGCGTCCGCGGCACTCGCCGCGCTTGGTGACCAGGTTGAAGATGCCGCCGACGCCGTTCTCGTCACCGGGGTACCAGTTCTGGACCGTGGAGTACTTGACGGTGGCGTCGTCCAGCGCGACCAGCTCCACCACCGCCGCATGCAGCTGGTTCTCGTCGCGCATCGGCGCGGTGCAGCCCTCCAGGTAGCTCACCGAGGCGCCCTCCTCGGCCACGATCAGGGTGCGCTCGAACTGCCCGGTGTTGGCCGCGTTGATGCGGAAGTAGGTGGACAGCTCCATGGGGCAGCGCACGCCCTTCGGCACGAACACGAAGGAGCCGTCGGTGAACACCGCCGAGTTCAGGGTGGCGAAGAAGTTGTCGGTGTACGGCACCACCGAGCCGAGGTACTTCTCCACCAGCTCGGGATGGTTTTGCACCGCCTCGGAGAAGGAGCAGAAGATCACGCCGGCGTCCGCCAGCTTCTCCTTGAAGGTCGTGGCCACCGAGACGCTGTCGAACACCGCGTCCACCGCGACCCCGGCGAGCTGCTTCTGCTCGTGCAGCGGGATGCCCAGCTTGTCGTAGGTCTCCAGCAGCCTGGGATCCACCTCGTCCAGGCTCTTGGGCGCCTCCTCCTTCTGCTGCTCCGGCGACTTGGGCGCGGAGTAGTAGGAGATCGCCTGGTAGTCGATCGGCGGGTACTCCACCTTCATCCACCGGGGCTCGGTCATGGTGAGCCAGTGGCGGTAGGCCTTGAGCCGGAAGTCCAGCAGGAACTGCGGCTCGTTCTTCTTCGCCGAGATCAGGCGGATGACGTCCTCGTCCAGGCCCGGCGGAACCGTGTCGGACTCGATGTCGGTGTAGAAGCCCGCCTTGTACTGCTTGGAGAGTACGCTGTCGAGCTCTTCGTTCGGCGTCGCCATTGCTCCAGACTCCAGTGTCGGGATTCAGCTGATGGACTCGGCGGAGCGGAACCGGTCCGGCTCGAACCACAGCAAGGTCGCCGTGCCGGACGTTCCCGGGCGGGTCATGTCCGCCAGGGTCACGTCCCGCAGCGCATTCATGATCACGTCATTGATGCGCTGCCAGTTGGGACGCACCGAGCAGACCGGCTCCTGCGCGCAGCTGCCATCGGCGCTGCTGCACTCGGTGATGCCGACCGGTCCCTCCATCGCGGAGATCACCTCGGTCACCGAGATCTCGGCCGGCGCCCGCGCCAGCCGGTAGCCGCCGCCGGCACCGCGATAGGAAACCACCAGCTCGCCCTTGCTCAGCAGCTTGAGGATCTTGCTCACCGTCGGCGGCCCGATGCGCACGTCGGCAGCGATCTGTGCCGCGTTGTAGAGCCGCCGCGGCTCGCCGGCCATGTGGCTCAGCACCACGATGCCGTAGTCGGTCAGCTTGCTCATTCGCAGCATCGCTCTGTCCCGCCCTGATGCCGGCCGGCATCATATAGTACCGAATCAGTCCACTTTCCACGTCGAAAAAAGACCGCGAGGCGGTCCGCGGCCGCCTCCTGCGGCCTGTCATCAGGGTCCGATAATACACGCCGCGGCCGCCGTCATCAAGCGCGCCGCTCCCTTCAGACGGCGTCCAGCGCCATCACCGCGGCCTCGTATTCGGACGGATTGCCGGGGACGTAATCCGGGTTGGCGTGCAGCACCCGGCCGTCGCGATCCAGCACGAACACGGCCCGGCGCGCCTGAGCCTCGCGCTCCGCGGCGACGCCGTACTCGCGGGCCACCTCGAGCCGGGCGTCACTGGCCAGCGGGAACGGCGCCTCCAGCGCACGGGCGAACTGCTTCAGGGCCGGCACGCCGTCGGCACTGACGGCGACCACCGAGCCTCCCATCTCGCGGATGTCCGGATAATCGGCCACGAAGGGCTTGAGCTCCCGGCTGCACAGCGGCGTGTCAGCCTCCGCGAAGAACACCACGATCACCTTGCCGCGGCCGCGCAGGCGGGCCAGGTCCACCCCCTCCGGATGGCCGGGAAGCCGGAAATCGGGCGCCTTGTCACCGTAGCCGAGCATGACATCCCTCCCTCTCGCGCCGCCCGCCCCAGCGTAGGCAAGCCGGCCCGCACGGGACAAGCGGACGGTGTCAGCGAAAATCCCGCGAACGCACCGTCAGCTCTCCCAGCAGCCGGCTGCGGTCCTCGAGCCGCCCGGCGATCACGTGGCGCACCCCGTGCCGGTTCTGCAGCGTTCCGCGCACCACCAGCAGGCGCGCCTGCAGCAGCTCCCGCCGCTGCCGTTCCGCGAGGTCCGGCCACACGATCACGTTCACCGCGCCGGTCTCGTCCTCGAGCGTCATGAAGGTCACGCCACCCGCGCTGCCCGGCCGCTGGCGGTTGATCACCAGCCCGCCCACCCGGACGGCCGCGCCGTCGCGCCGCCCGGCGAGGTCCGCCGCCGCGACCGCGCCGGTCCCGGCCAGGCGGGACCGCAGCAGGCTCACCGGGTGGCGTCCCAGGCTCAGACCCAGGGAAGCGTAGTCGGCCACCAGGTTCTCGCCTTCCCCGGGCTCCGGCAGCGAGGGCGCGCTCTCGTCGCGGCCGGTGTACCCGAACAGCGGCAGCGCCGGCTCCACCCCGGCCACCTGCCAGCGCGCCCGGTGACGGTTGCCCGCCAGCGCCTTCAGGGCATCCGCCGCCGCCAGGCACTCCAGGTCCCTCCGCCCCAGCCGCGCCCGCGCGGTCAGCTCGCCGGTGCCGGCGAAAGTGCCCTCGTCACGCGCGGCCACCAGCCGCTGCGCCGCCTCCGCCGACAGTCCCCGGACCATGCGCAGCCCCAGCCGCAGGGCCGGCTCGCCGTCGCGACCGGGCTCCAGGGTGCAGTCGTACTCGCTGTGCAGCACGTCCACCGGGCGCACCTCCACGCCGTGGCGGCGCGCGTCCTGCACGAGCTGAGCCGGGGCGTAGAAGCCCATGGGCTGGCTGTTGAGCAGCGCGGCGCAGAAGGCGGCCGGCTCATGGCACTTGAGCCAGGCCGACACGTATACCAGCAGCGCGAAACTGGCGGCGTGCGACTCCGGGAAGCCGTACTCGCCGAACCCCCGGATCTGGGCGAACACCCGCCGCGCGAACTCTTCCTCGTAGCCATTGCGCCGCATGCCCTCGATCAGGCGCTCCCCGAACGGCTCCAGCCCGCCCCGGCGCCGCCATGCCGCCATCGCCCGACGCAGCCGGTCGGCCTCGTCCGGGGAGAATCCCCCCGCCACGATGGCCAGCTGCATCACCTGCTCCTGGAAGATGGGCACCCCCAGGGTGCGCTCCAGTACCCGCCGCACCCCGGGGCTGGGATAGGAGACCGGCTGCTCGCCGCAGCGTCGGGCCAGGTAGGGGTGCACCATGTCCCCCTGGATCGGTCCGGGCCGCACGATGGCCACCTCGATCACCAGGTCGTAGAAGCAGCGTGGCCGCAGCCGCGGCAGCATTGCCATCTGCGCGCGGGACTCGATCTGGAACACGCCGGTGGTATCGGCGCGGCTGATCATGGCGTACACCTCGGGATCGCCGGCCGGAATCGCCGCCATGCTCCAGCGCTGCCCCCGGTACGCGCCGATCAGGTCGAAGCTGCGCCGGATCGCGGTGAGCATGCCCAGCGCCAGCACGTCCACCTTGAGCAGCCCCAGCGCATCCAGGTCGTCCTTGTCCCACTGGATCACCGTGCGTCCGGGCATGGCCGCGTTCTCCACCGGCACCAGCTCATCCACCGGGCCCTCGGAGATGACGAAGCCGCCCACGTGCTGGGACAGGTGCCGCGGGAAGCCGATCAGCTCGTTCACCAGCCATGCCAGGCGCCGCAGCACGGGACTGTCCGGATCCAGCCCGGCCTCCTGCATCCGCGGCGGCACCACCCGGCTGCCGTCCCACCACTGCAGCGAGCCGGCCAGCGCGTCGATCTGGGCCTGTGACAGCCCCAGCGCCCGGCCCACGTCCCGCACCGCGCTGCGCGGCCGATAGCAGATTACGGTGGCCGCCAGCGCCGCCCGCCGGCGGCCGTACTTGCGGTAGACGTACTGGATCACCTCCTCGCGGCGCCCGTGCTCGAAATCCACGTCGATATCCGGCGGCTCGCCCCGCTCGCGCGAGACGAAACGCTCGAACAGCAGGTTGCCGCGCGCGGGATCCACCTCGGTGATGCCGAGGCAGTAGCACACCGCCGAGTTGGCCGCCGAGCCCCGCCCCTGGCACAGGATGCCGCGGCCGCGGGCGAAGGCGACCAGGTCGTGCACGGTCAGGAAATACGGCGCGTAGCCCAGCTCGGCGATCAGTGCCAGTTCGTGCCCGACCTGGGTCCGCACCGATTCCGGGGTGCCCTCCGGCCAGCGCCGGGCCATGCCGTCCCGGACCAGGCGGCGCAGGTGCGAGTCGGGTGTCTCGCCGGCGGGCACCAGCTCGGCGGGATAACGGTAGTCGAGCTCGTCCAGGGAAAACCGGCAGCGCGCCGCCAGGCGTACGCTCTCGGCCAGCAGCCCCGGCGGATACAGGCCCGCGAGCGTCTCGCGCGGGCGCAGGTGGCGCTCGCCGTTCGGATACAGGGCGGCGCCGGCGCGGCCGACCCCGCAGCCGAGGCGGATGGCGGTGAGCGTATCCTGCAGCGAGCGCCGACCCGGTTCGTGCATATGCACGTCGCCGGCCGCGACCAGGGGCAGATCCAGCCGGGCGCCGATCTCGTGCAGGTGTTGCAGCCGGGCGCCATCGTCCACGGCCCGGGTCAGCTCCACCGCGATCCAGGTCCGCCCGGGAAGGCAGCGCCCCAGCCAGGCTGCCTGCTCCGGGTCGGGGCGGACGCCCGGCAGCCACAGCGCCAGGCACGCATCCACGCTGCCCTCCAGATCCGCGCGCTCGAGCCGGTAGCCGCCCTTGGCGGCCGCGCGCCGGCCGCGCGTGATCAGCCGGGAGAGCTGTCGCCAGGCCGCCAGCTCCGGCACCAGCAGCACCAGCCGGGTGCCGTCTTCCAGGGCGAGCTCGCTGCCGGGGATCAGCGGCAGGGCGTGCTCCCCCGCCGCCACGTGCGCCCGCACCACCCCCGCCAGCGAGCACTCGTCGGTGATCGCCAGGGCCCGGTAGCCCAGTGCCGCCGCGCGTCGCACCAGCTCCTCCGGGTGCGAGGCTCCGCGCAGGAAGGTGAAGTTGCTCAGGCAGTGCAGCTCCGCGTAGCCGCCGCTCATGGCCGCCCCCGGGGGCGGGCGCGCGGCGCCGCAGCGCGGCCCGTCAGGAGGGCTCTTCGAACAGGGACACCGCCCGCTGCCCGGCCGGCAGCCACATGAACACCGCCAGGCCCAGCCCCCAGGCGCCGTTCAGGATCAGCGCACCGATGATGAGCTGCGGATTCCAGCCGCCGGCCACCGGCATGTGGTGCAGGGGGAAGACCACGAACAGCGCCACGACAGTGGGGGCGACGGCGCCGATGAGAATCGCACCGACCCAGTGCCAGATGCCCTCCAGGCGATGGATGACCCACCAGACGGGGATGCCCCACACGCCGCCCCAGAAAGCCAGCGAGATCACCTGCGGCACCGCGAAGGGCCAGGTGGGCGTCATTGCATACGCCGGATGCGGTACCGCGCCGGTGACGAAGAAGATGGTCCAGATTCCCTGGTGGAACACCAGGGTCGCGGCATAGCCGGCGATGAAGGCCTTGAGGTACTGCATCGCATGTTCCCCCCGTCGATGGCTCCCGCCAAGCATAGCAGGGAGCGCCGGGAAGTCCGCGCGCCGCGTCCCTCAGGCGAACAGCCCGTGCAGGTACCATTGCTCGTCCTCCATCGCCAGGTCCCGGTAGACCCACAGCCTGGCCCCGGCGGCGTCCAATGCCCGGTAGTACTCGCGCCGTATTCCGCCACCGTCCCACCAACCGCTCTCGATGCGTTCCGCCCGTCCCGACAGGCGCAGCGGGCCGTCCAGCCAGGGGCGCCCCGAGCGCGTCTCGAGCCGGCGCGGCTCCGGCAGAAGCCACAGCGGCCGGCCGTCGCTGCCGCCGGCCGGCCCCGCCTGTCCCGCCGCGACGCGGCACCAGGCACGCTCCGGCCGATGATCCGCGGCCGGGGCGATCCCCTCCACCGCGGCCTCGCCCAGGCGTGCCCGCAGCCGATCCAGCAGGGCCTCCAGCTCCGCGGCGCCGGTGTCCGGTCCGAACAGCGTGCCGCTTTCCCCGGCGGCGGAGAGCAGCACGCCGCTCTCCAGCACCAGGCCGGTCACCGGCGCCCCCGGCCGCACCCGCTCCAGGCGCTCACGCAGCAGGGCGAGCAGGTAGGTGCCGTCGGCCGTGGCACGGCCCAGGGCCAGGGATACGTCCGTTTTCCCTTCCCCGCGCCGGCACAGCTCCAGGTGCAGCGACTGGACCACGCGGCAGCGCCCCTGCAGGACCGCGGAAAGCTCGTCCAGCAGCCGCCCGAGGGGAAACAGCAGGGCCGTCGTGTCCGCGGTTTCCGAGGGCAGCTCCGCCGCCGCCCGGAAACGCGCGGGGGGTTCGAACACGGGGCGGGGATCGGGGACCACGCCCAGGGCGCGGTCCAGCGCATCCACCAGCCACGGCCCGAAGCGCCGCCCCAGGCCGTCGCGGGGCTGGGCCAGCAGGTCGCCGACGGTACGCAGCCCCATCCCGGCGAGACCACTCCGGTCCCGCCCTTCCGGCACCAGCACGCCCAGCGGCAGATCCGCCACCGCGCCGGGCAGGGCCTCCCGCGAGGGACAGTGGCGACAGCTTCCGGAGCGTGCCAGCCACTCCGCGGCCAGCGGCGTGGGGGCGGTGGCCAGCAGGGCCCGGTAGCCGAGCGCCTCCAGCCCCTGTCCGATGCCACCCACCAGCTTCTCCAGGCCGCCGAACAGCACCAGGCTGCCGCCGATCTCGAGCAGCATCGCGTCCGGCGGAGCGAGGCAGACCCGCGAGGTGAACCGCCCGGCCCAGCTCGCCAGCCGCTCCAGCGCGGCCCGCTCGGTCTGTTCGTTGCGGGGCAGCGCCGCGAGACCCGGGCACAGGGCCAGCGCCGCCGACAGGCTCAGGCCGGGATGGACCCCGTGCACCCGGGCCCGTTCATCCGCGAGCAGGACCTGCTCACGCCCGCTGCGGCTCCCGGTCAGGACCGCGGGGGCGGCTCCGGCCTCGCGCAGCCGGTCGATGCAGTCCAGCCCCAGGCGGGGCAGCCACGCGCAGAGCCAGAGCATGACGGATCACCGCGGGCCGTCCCCGGTGAACAGGTCTCCCTGGCCGGCGGCCAGGGAGAGATCCGCCGGACCGCCGCCGCGGCGCTTGTGGATCCGCAGCTGCAGGCGGGTGCCTTGTCCTGCCGTGTCCCGCACGGGCCCGGCCCCGATGCGCAGGGCCGCGGGGGAGGCCTGCCCGCGGACCCCGGACGGCCGGAACAGCAGCCCCAGGCAGGCGCCGGCTTCCGCCGCCAGCTGCAGCCGGCGCAGCGCCCGGGGATCGCACAGGCGCGGCCAGGCCAGCACCGCGCCGCAGGTGCCCGAGCGCAGGGCCTGCTCCACCGCCCAGAGGGCCTCGTCCTGCCGCCGCGGATGGATCAGCAGGTTGCGTGACAGGTCCATGCCCAGCGCCACCAGCGCGGGCGCATACGGGACGTACGGGGGCGCCACCCACGCGATCCAGCGTCCCTGCCGGCTCAGCGCGGCCAGCGCCGGCATCACCAGGCCCAGCTCGCCGCCGCCATCGCGATCGAACAGGATCTCCGTCAGGGCGCCGCGCGGCCAGCCGCCGCCGGGCAGCTCCGGGTCCAGCGTCGCGAAACCGGTGGGAACGGCGCCGCCGCGATCGTCCCGCGTACGGCCGGCGCGCCAGAGATTGCCGTGCTGCAGCAGTGCCTCGACCCTTTCTTCGGTCACGGTTCTTCCCTCCGGATCACGCCCACGACGCGCCCCTCGAGGGCCAGGGGCTCGCGCCGCAGATCGATTTCGATGGGGCGGAAATCGGGATTCTCCGGCAACAGCGAGACCCGATGCCCCTGCCTGCGGAAACGCTTGACCGTGACCTCGTCGGCCAGGCGGGCCACGACGATCTGCCCGTCGCGCACCTCGGTGGTGCGATGCACGGCGACCAGGTCGTCTTCCAGGATGCCGGCGTCGCGCATGCTCAGGCCGCGCACCCGCAGCAGGTAATCGGCCCGCGGCCGGAACAGCTCCGGGCCCACCCGGCAGTGGCGCTCGACATGCTCCGCCGCCAGCATGGGCGCGCCGGCGGCGACCCGCCCGATCACCGGCAGGCCGGCGTCCTGCTCCCCCCGCAGCCGGATGCCGCGCGAGGAGCCCGGCAGGAGCTCGACGGCCCCCTTGCGGGCCAGCGCCCGCAGGTGCTGCTCGGCGGCATTGGCCGAACGAAATCCCAGGGCCCCGGCGATCTCCGCCCGCGTGGGCGGAAACCCCGACTCCTCGATATGCCGGCGGATGAGATCCAGCACGGCCTGCTGTCGTCCGGTCAGCGTCTCCATACTGTAAATTTATACAGTATCCGGAGGCAGAATCAAGACCGCTGTCCGGGCACCGCATCCGGGCGGTAGACTGGAGATGCCACGAGACAGCCGGAGGGCCGGGGCACGGCGGGGACATGGACAACTTCGACGGCAAGCGCTTCCACAACCTGTACCGCTCGCGGCGTCCGCGCCGCTCCGGGGACTTCTTCCGCTGGATGCGCACGCGCAAGCCCGGGCACTGGGAGCGCCTCCCCGACGCCGGCCCCGGACCGGTGCCGCCGGCCCGTGTCGAGGGCGGGCGACTGCGCGTCACCGTGGTCAACCACGCCACCGTGCTGCTCCAGACCCGCGGGCTCAACATCCTGACCGACCCCATCTGGTCGCCCCGCGCCAGCATGTCGTCCCGCATCGGACCGCTGCGCTACCGGCCGCCCGGCATCGCCTTCGCCGACCTGCCCCCGATCGACCTGGTGCTGGTCAGCCACAACCACTACGATCACCTGGACCTGCCCACCCTGCGCCGGCTCGCACGCGCGCACTCCCCGGCCATCCTGACCGGGCTGGGCAACCGCCGCGTGCTGCAGCGCGCCGGCATCGGCAACGTGGCCGAGATGGGCTGGTGGGATCACCGCCGCATGAACGACGGCCTGACGGTGCATGCGACCCCGGCGCAGCACTGGTCGGGGCGCGGCCTGCTCGACCGCAACCGCACGCTGTGGCTGAGCTTCGTGCTGGAGACCCCGGATGGCCCGATCCACTTCGCCGGCGACACCGCCCTGGCCCCCCACTTCGACCTGATCCGCGACCGCTTCGGCCCCATGCGCCTGTCACTGCTGCCCATCGGGGCCTTCCTCCCGCGCTGGTTCATGCAGGGCGCCCACCTCTCGCCGCGCCAGGCGATCCAGGCCCACCGGCGCCTGCAATCGCGGACCTCGGTGGCGATCCACTACGGCACCTTCGCCCTGGGCGACGACGGCCAGGAACGTGCGCCGAAAGAGCTGATCCGCCTGTGCCGGCGCCACCCGGCACTGGAGGAGGCGTTCTGGGTCCTGCCGTTCGGGGAGGGGCGGGAAGTGCCGGCGATGGTGGGGACTGAAGAAGTTTTAAGTTGTTAAGTTATTAAGCGAAGAGGGTGCGCCCGTTCATGCATACGGCCCGGCGAATGCGGTTTCGGTCGCGCAAGCAACACCGCCCCGACCCTACCCCGGGGTTGGTCGAGATTTTTTCCTTAACACTTAACAACTTAACAACTTAACAACTTAACAACTTAACAACTTAACAACTTAAGACTGCCCCGCCAGGGCCCTACCAGTCTATTTTCCGCCGATCCTGAAAGAACCCCCCGCTCGGCCCGTCATCCGGCAGCGTCGCCAGCCACACGATCGTGTCCGCCCCCTCCTGCACGCTGCGGGGAGCCTTGGGGCCGCCGAGGTCGGTGCGGGTCCAGCCGGGGCAGACGGAGTTGACCAGGATGTTGCCGCTGCCACGGGCTTCCAGTTCCGCGGCGGTGGCGGCCGTGAGGGCATTCAGGGCCGCCTTGGAGATGCGGTAGGCGGGCCAGCGCGGGCCCATGCTTTGCAGCTGGCCGAGGGTCGAGGAGACGTTCACGATGCGGCCGTAGCCGCCGGCCTCCATCAGCGGCAGCACGCTGCGGGTGAGCAGCAGGGGCCCGTAGACGTGGGTGGCCATGGCGCGCTGCATCGTCTCCAGCGGTACGTCGAACACGCTGAGCCCGCCGCCGTCGGGTGGCACGCCGGCGTTGTTCACCAGCACGTCGAGACGCCCGATCTCGCGCTCCAGCCAGCCCGCGAACGCGGCGATGCTGTCCGGGTCCGCCACGTCCAGCACTGCCGTCGCGACTTCCGGGCCCGCGTCCGCCAGATCGTGCGCGGCCCGGCTTCCGCGGCCCGCATCGCGGGCGGTAAGCACCACCCGGCAGCCCCTGGCGGCCAGCTGGCGACAGGTCTCGAGTCCCAGCCCGCGGCCGGCGCCCGTGACCACTGCCACGCGATCGGCGCCTGTCGGCGCATCACGGTTCATGACGTTCCTCCTCCGGCTTCGCTGCGGAGCCCTCGCCGGGCTCCCCGGCGACCGTCTCCACGGGCTCGGACGATTCCGCCCCGCCCGCGGCATCGGGGTGGGGGGGCAGATCCATGTCGGGCGGCGGCTGTTCCGGCGGCAGCGGCTCCTCTTCCAGCGGCTCGGCGGCCTCCATGTGCTCCTCGAACTCCTCGTTGCGTGGATCCAGCTCGGTCAGCACCGGGGTCGAGGCCGCCGGCATGGTAACGTACTCGCCCTGGTCGGCCACCGGCACGCCCGCGTAGCGGCGCATCTGCAGCCGCACCACCAGCGCCAGGAGCACCAGGCAAAACGCGCTGAACAGGAACAGCCCCGCCGGACCGGCCGCCCGCATGGACGCGGCGCCCGCGACCGGACCGATGCACGTGCCGACGCCGTAGGAGAGCAGCAGCCCGGCGCTGGCGTTGACGACCTGCTCGGTCTCCATGAAGTCGTTGGTGATGGCGACGCTGACCGGGTACATGCTGGAAGCCAGCCCCATGAACACCGCGGCCAAGGTGAACAGCACGGCGTCGGAGTAGCCGCCGAACAGCCCGGCGGCCAGGCTGGCGACCGCCGCCAGCGCGGTGAGCCCCATCAGGACCCGGCGCCGGTCGTAGCGGTCGGCCAGGCGCCCCGCCGGCCACTGCAGGACCATCGCGCCGAATACCGCCACGCCCATGAAGACCGACACGCGGCTGACCGACAGCCCGCTGCGGGTTGCATAAATGGGGCCCAGGGCCAGAAAGGCGCTGACCACGGTGCCGGTGATGAACGCTCCGGCCAGGCCCGACGGCGAAATGCGGTACAGCTTGCGAAGCGACAGGCGCTCCACCTCCACCAGCAGGGGCGCTTCCGCCCGGGTGAGCGACAGCGGCACCGCGGACAGCACCATCAGCACCGCCACCAGGCTGAACAGGGCGAAGCCCATCGGGTGCCCCAGCCCGATCATGAACTGGCCGGCGGCCGCGGCGCTGTAGAAGATCAGCATGTACAGGGACAGCAGCCGGCCGCGGGTCTCGTTGGTGGCGCGGGTGTTCACCCAGCTCTCGATCACCGTCATCAGGCCGGCGACGCTGAAGCCGGTGATCACGCGAAGCACCGCCCAGAACGAGCCGTTGACGTAGATCGGGTGCAGCAGCACCGAGGCGCACGCCATCGCGGAGAATGCCGAGAACGCCCGGATATGGCCGACCCGGCGGATGACCCGGGGCGTGCGCAGGGTGCCGATCACGAACCCGAGCGAGTAGAACGCCATGATCACGCCGATGGTGGCGGCGTCGAAGTGCTCCAGCGACAGACGCATCGCCAGCAGCGTGCCCAGCATCGAGCTGCCGCTGACCAGCAGGGTCAGGCTGGCGAACAGGGCGAGTATGGAAAGAACGACCCGGACCATCGAGGCATTCCCGCGTGGGTGCGTTGACCGGCGCCGCAGGATCCGAGGCGGCGACCGCGATGTGCGCGGATTTTACCAATCTTCTCGAAGGTATGGTCAGCTTATCTGCCGCCGCGCGGACTCGCCTGCCTCCAGCGGCCACCCGCCGTGGAAGTCACGGGGCGCGGTCAGCCGTCGCCCCGCTGTCCGCCGCTCTGCCATTCCACGCCCGCCTCGTCCAGCCGGGCGCAGAACCACTCGCAGGCCTCGCGCGCCAGCGGCTCGCGCGCGCGGAAGCCGAACTCGATCCACGGCCGCTGCGCGTCGATGTGCGGCAGGCTCGCCAGGCGCAGCCCCCCGAAACGCTGCAGCGCCTCGTCCATCAGCGGCACCATGTCGCTCTCGGCACGGCCGTAGACCCGCACCAGATACTCGGCCCGGTGCGGCTCCCGCGGCAGGTGAGCGTAGCGCTCGTCGAGCACCCATTCCGCCATCGGCCAGGCCATCTCGGGGAAGCCGGGCAGGAAATAGTGATGCTCCAGGCTGAAGCCCGGCACGCGGTTGTACGCGTTCGGCACCAGCTCGGCGCCCTGCGGGAACTCGGCCATGCGGATGCGCTGCGGGTAGAGCCGCTCGCCGAACTTGTCCCGCAGGATCGCCACGGCTTCCGGGTGCAGCGCCAGCGGCGCCCCCACCGCCTCCGCCGCTGCCTCCCGGGTACGATCGTCGGGCGTGGCGCCGATGCCGCCGAAGCTCAACACCAGGTCGCCGGTGGCGAAGGTCTGGCGCAGCGTATCCGCGATCAGCACCGGGTCGTCGCCGATCATCCGGCACCAGTGCAGCTCGAGACCGCGCCGGTCGAGCATCTCGATCACCCGCGGCAGGTGCTTGTCGGTACGCTTGCCGCTGAGCAGCTCGTCTCCGATCAGGATGATGCCGATACGCATGAACAGGATTCCGGATTCCGTTGCAGCCCCGGCGGGGCGCGGGACAGTATCGCACACCCCGCCGGAGCCGGTTTGCAATCCCCCGGTAAAGGGGCGATCATTACGCCGCCCTGCCCGGGACGGCGTCGGCGGAGGCCGCTGCGCTCCACGTCGTCGTGCACGATCTCGCGAATGCCCGGCACACGACCCGGGGTGGCGTACCCGTCGTGCAGCCAATCCGGCATCGATCGAGGAGGATCACGAGTGCGGATCGACGATGCCCACACAGGCGGGTCCGTCCTGTACCCGGACGACGCAGGCGAGACGGCCCGGCTGGATGAACACACCGGATTGCATCAAGACAGCTGACTGATCTCCGCCTCCATGTCGTCTCGACCCCAGCAAACACAGGCCGCGCCCGGCGGTTCGGCCGATGCCCCTGCCCACACCGGCGTGCGCCGGACCCTGACCCTGAGCCTCGGAGCGCTGGGCGTCGTGTACGGGGACATCGGCACCAGCCCCCTCTACGCGGTGCGCCAGTGCCTGCTCGGCTCGGCCCCCGTGGGCACGGCCCCCGTGGACGTCACGGGCGTGCTCTCCCTGATCTTCTGGGCGCTGATCCTGGTCGTCTCAGTCAAGTACCTGGCCTTCATGATGCGGGCAGACAACGAGGGGGAAGGCGGCGTGCTGGCCCTGCTGGCGCTGGTCGACCCCTGGCGGCGCCGCCCCGGCCTGTCCCGGACCGCGCTGATCTTCCTGGGCATCTTCGGTGCAGCACTGCTCTACGGGGACGGCATGATCACGCCCGCGATCTCGGTGCTGAGCGCGGTCGAGGGCCTGCAGGTCGCCGCGCCCAACCTGCAGGAGTGGATCATCCCCCTGACCGTGGTGATCCTGATCGCGCTGTTCCTGCTGCAGAAGCGCGGCAGCGGCGGCATCGGCGCGATCTTCGGCCCGATCATGATCGTGTGGTTCGTCCTTCTCGCGCTGCTCGGGGTTCGGGGAATCGTCCAGAACCCAGCCGTGCTGGCCGCCGTCAACCCCGCCTACGCGATCCGCTTCCTGCTCACGGGCGGCCTGACCGGCTACCTGGTGCTGGGCGGTGTGTTCCTGGTGGTCACCGGCGGCGAAACCCTGTTCGCGGACATGGGCCACTTCGGGCGCCTGCCGATCCGCCTGGCCTGGTTCGCGATCGTGCTGCCGTCGCTGGTGCTGAACTACTTCGGGCAGGGCGCGGTGATTCTCGGCGACCCGGCCAAGGCGGCGCATCCGTTCTACAACCTGGTACCGGCCTGGGGCACCTACATCATGGTGGGCGTGGCGACCGTGGTGACGGTGATCGCGTCGCAGGCGGTGATCGCCGGCGCCTTCTCGCTGGCCCGCCAGGCGATCCAGCTCGGCTACGGTCCCCGCATGAACGTGGTGCAGACCTCTCCCGAGGAATTCGGCCAGATCTACGTGCCGGTGATCAACTGGATCCTGATGGTCGCGACCATTGCCCTGGTGATCGGGTTCGGTTCCTCGAGCAATCTGGCCGCAGCCTACGGTGTTGCCGTAAGCACGACAATGGTGCTCACGACAGTCCTGCTGTTCTTCGTTATTCGCACACGGTGGCGCTGGCCGCTGCCGGCGGCAATCTGCCTCGTCGGGTTGTTCCTTACGGTCGACAGCGGGTTCCTTGGCGCCAACTTGTTCAAGATCCTCGACGGCGGTTGGGTACCGCTCGTCGTGGCATCCCTCGCCCTGTTCCTGATGACGACCTGGCGCAAGGGACGGGACCTCCTGATGCAGAACGTCCGCTCGCGCTCGGTGCCGCTGGACGATTTCCTGAGTACTATCGACCAGCATGGACCAACGCGCGTCCCTGGCACCGGCGTCTTTCTGACCGCCCCCAACGCCGGGACCCCGGGCGGGCTGCTGCACCATCTCAAGCTCAATCAGGTGCTGCACGAGCGGGTGATCCTGCTCACGGTGATCACCCGGGACGTGCCGCGGGTGCCGGCCGCTGAGCGGCTCGAGGTCGAGCCGCTCAAGGCCGGCTTCTACCGGATGCACGTCTACTACGGTTTCATGCAGACCCCGGACATCGCCACGGCGCTGCGCCTGTGCCAGGCGTTCGGCAGGATCCCGGACCTCAACCTGGAGAACATCGCCTACTACGCCGATCATGCCACCTTGGTGGTGAGCGGCGACAATGTCCGCATGAAACCCTGGCGCAAGCGGATCTTCTCCGCCATGGCCCGCAACGCACAGCGGGCGATCGAGTACTACCGCCTGCCGCCGGGCCAGTCGGTCGAGCTGGGGATCCAGGTGGAAATATAGGAATGAGTTTTAAGTGCTTAAGTTTTTAAGTTATTAAGGGTGGCCTGACGTGCGCACGACCGGGTACACGCCCGCGGGCAGAATCCGCAAACGCGAGGGAAGCTGGGAAGTCGCCCTGACTTAACAACTTAATAACTTAACAACTTGAAACTGACCCCGGGGGACGGCCTTCCGGCCGTCCCCCGGGGTCTCATTCCGCCCTCACCCACCCGAACTGTTCCACCGACTGCATCAGGTCGCTCTCGGTGGCGATGCCGCTGATCTCGCCGTCGCGTTCCACCACCAGGCGCCGGACGTTGTGCTTCATCATCGACTCGACGCACTCGTTCAGGGGGCAGTCGGAGTCGACCTTGAGCAGCGGCCGGGTGGCGATCTCGCGTACGCGCACCTCGGCAGAGTTGCGGTTGGCCTGCATCACCCGCGAGAGCACGTCGCGATGGGTCATGATGCCCCAGTCCTCGCCGTTTTCGGGCTGCACCAGCAGGCTGCTGATGCCCTTGCCGCGCATCAGCTGCATGGCCTCGTCGACGCTGGCGTCGCCGGCGATGGTGACCAGGTTTCGGCTCATGATGTGACCCACCGTGGTCGGCTTGCGGCCGCTGGCGAGCATCTCCTCCATGGGCTCCTGCATGCGCCGGCGTTCGCGCTCGCGCCGCTGCTGCTCGATGCGGCGCTGGCGCTCCTCGCGCATCGCCTCGGGATCGGTCCCGCCCCGCATGCGCTCGATCAGGGCGTCGGCGAAGGCGCTGGTGGACACCTCGCGGGCTCCTTCCATCTGGCGCGCGAAGTCGTAGGTCACGATGCCCGCCCGAACCACGTCCTGGTACGCGGCGCGCACCAGGTCGGCGGCCTCCTTCCAGCCGATGTACTCCAGCATGTCCAGGCCGCTGAACAGCAGCGAGCCCGGATTGACCTTGTCCTGGTTGGCGTACTTCGGCGCGGTGCCGTGGGTCGCCTCGAACACGGCGACGTTGTCCCCCATGTTCGCGCCCGGCGCGATGCCGATGCCGCCAACCTGGGCGGCGACGGCATCCGAGAGATAGTCGCCGTTGAGGTTCATGGTGGCGATGACGTCGAACTCCTCCGGGCGCAGCAGCATCAGCTGGAAGATGATGTCGGCGATCCGGTCCTTGATCACGATCCGCCCCTCGGGGACCTTGCCGCCGTGGAGCTCGTAGAGCTCGTCCTCGGTCACGGTCCGGTCGCGGAACTCCTCCCGCGCCAACTCGTAGCCCCAGTTGCGGAACGAGCCCTCGGTGTACTTCATGATGTTGCCCTTGTGCACCAGGGTGACGCTCTCGCGCCCGTGCTCGATGGCGTACTCGATCGCCTTGCGCACCAGGCGCTTGCTGGCGTAGGGGCTGATCGGCTTGACCCCCAGGCCGGCCTCCTCGAAGAAGCTCGCGCCGAGATCGTTGCGCAGGAAGTCCGCCAGCCGGCGGTTCTCGTCGCTGCCGGACTGGTACTCGATGCCGGCATAGACGTCCTCGGTGTTCTCGCGGAAGATCACCACGTCCACCTTCTGCGGCTCGCGCAGGGGCGAAGGCACGCCGGCGTAGTGCCGCACCGGCCGGACGCAGGCGTACAGGTCCAGCTGCTGGCGCAGGCTCACGTTCAGCGAGCGGAAGCCCTCGCCGACCGGGGTGGTCAGCGGGCCCTTGATCGCCACCACCAGCTCGCGGATCGCCTCCAGGCTCTCCTCCGGGAAGTAGTCGCCGTCGTAGAGGCCGGCGGCCTTCTCGCCCATGAACAGCTCGCACCAGTGGATCCGGCGCTTGCCGCCGTAGGCCTGGGCGACCGCCTCGTCCCACACGCGCATCGACGCGCGCGTGATGTCCGGCCCGATGCCGTCACCCTCGATGTAGCCGAGGACGGGTTCGTCGGGTACCTGCAGGCGGTTGTCGCGGACGGTGATGCGCTGGCCACCTTCCGGCATGCGGATGTGTCGATAGGCCATTTGTGGTTCCCCTTTTCGGTTAGCCATCGGGGCACGCCCGCGGGGATCGCCCGCGGCGCACGATGCGGTTGTCCGGTGAGCCCGCGCGGCGCGCAGGCTCGTCAAATTCGCGGATTGTCGTGTCCGGCCCGGAAGGCGGCCGTCCGGGCCGTCCCGCACGCGTCCGTCAACGCAGCGGCGCCGGCCGGCCCGTCCGTCGGAAGGTCCGGTAGTCCTCGAGGATCGTGTCGTGATCGAATACCAGTGGCGGCGCCCGATCCGGGTGATAAACCGCCACGTGGCGCGCGTCGTCGGCCGCGCGCGGCTCGCCGTCCGCCTCGGCGACATAGACCACGCTGGCGGTATGTCCGCGCGGGTCCCTGTGCGGATCGGAATAACAGCCCAGCAGCGCCGTGAGGCGAACCGTCAGCCCGGTTTCCTCCCGGGCCTCCCGGCGGGCCGCGTCCTCCACCGTCTCGCCCTGGTCCACGAACCCCCCGGGCAGCGCCCAGCCGCGGGGCGGGTTGCGGCGCTCGATGAAGACGACCGGACGGTACGGACGATCACGCAGCTCTATGATTATATCCGTGGTCAGCAGTGGAGTGACAGGCCGGCCCATGACATCTACCCGTCGCGCTGCTTGAAACGGATCAGCTCCCGGCGCTGCTTCTTGTCCGGACGGCCCCTGGGGGGCCGGGGCGCGCTGAGCCGCTCGGCACGCCGGCGGGCGCCGATCTCCTCGCGCGCGCTGCGGCTCCTCGGGGTCTCCCGGTAGAGCTGCTCCGCCATCCGCGCCGGCCCGCGCTGCTCGCTCAGGTCCACGACGTCGATCTCGAAGCGGTACGGTCCCTTGGTGACGGTCACCCGGTCGCCGGCCTGCAAGCCATGCGCCGGTTTCACCCGCTGGCCGTTGACGTGCACCTTCCCCCCCTTGACGGCGTCGCTGGCGAGTCCCCGGGTCTTGAAGAAGCGCGCGGCCCAGAGCCACTTGTCGATGCGCACCCGCGCCGTTTCTGCCGTCATTTCCGCCTCGTTCTCCCCCTCGGCCGACGCCGGGTCGCCGCATGCGCGCCGACCGGCTCCCTGACATTGCGACAATATACACGCCGGAGAAGCTCCGATTCAGTCGCCCCCGGCCGCGGGGCGGCGCAGAGCGGACGGCCCGCGTGGCTTGCGCCGCCGCCGCTTCGGCGGAATACTCCGGGCAAGGCCCGCGGGCGCGGGCGCGGGCGCGTACGGGAGGATACCCGGCCTTGAACCCCGAGCCAGCCGGAACCCACCGCAGGGCGGGCGCGATCGCGCTGGCAGCCGCCCTGGCGCTGCTCCTGTCCGCCTGCGCGCCGTTTCCCGGCAGCAGCGTCGCCGACATGGGCGGCACCGCCGGCAGCCGCCGCAGCGGTGACCCGTGGCGGCACGATCCGCAAAAGGAGGCCCGGCTTCGGCGTGAAGTGGTCACGCAGGCGCTGGCGGAGCTCGACCGACCCTACCGCTGGGGCGCGGAGAATCCGCGCCGGGGCTTCGACTGCAGCGGGCTGATCCAGTACGCCTACGCGCGGGTCGGGATCCACGTGCCCCGCACCGCCCACCGGCAGTACGCCGACGCCGCGCGGCTGCTCTATTCGATGAACGAGCTCGAGCCCGGCGACCTGGTGTTCTTCCGCATCGACGACCGCATATCCCACGTCGGCATGTACATCGGCCACGACCGCATGATCCATTCCCCCTCGCGCGGCGAGCACGTGCGCATCGAGCGCCTGAACAAGCGCTACTGGCGACAGCGCTTCGCCGGCGCGGCCCGCTACATCCCCTGACGCCGCGTCGGTCGCTCGAAGTCGATTGCGGGCCCGATCGGCACGATGCCCGTCGGGTTGATCTGCGGGTGGCTGGTGTAATAGTGCTGCTTGATGTGGTCCAGGCTCACGGTCGGCGCCACGCCGGGAAACTGGTACAGGGCCCGGGTGTAGTCCCAGAGCTCGGGGTAGTCGACCAGCCGGCTGCGGTTGCACTTGAAGTGCCCGTGGTAGACGGCGTCGAAGCGCACCAGGGTGGTGAACAGCCGCCAGTCCGCCTCCGTGATCCGCTCGCCGCACAGCCAGGACTGCCCGCGCAGGCGCTCCTCGAGGCTGTCCAGAGCCTCGAACAGGGCGCCGGCGGCTTCCTCGTACGCCTGCTGCGTGGTGGCGAAGCCGGCACGATAGACCCCGTTGTTGATGCGCTCGTAAACATACGGGTTGATGCGGTCGATCTCCTCGCGCAGCCCGGGCGGGTGGAAATCGAGGTCGGCGCGGCCGAATGCGTCGAACTCGCGCTCCAGCATGCGCAGGATTTCCGCCGACTCGTTGTTCACGATGGTGCCCGTCTCGCGGTCCCACAGCACCGGCACGGTCACCCGCCCGGTGTAGTCCGGGCGCGCCTTGACGTACACCTCGCGCAGCAGCCTCGCGCCGTTGACCGTGTCCGGCATGCAGCCGGGCGCGTCGCCGAAGGCCCAGCCGTCCTCGCCCATGTGGGGATGGACCACGGACACCGAAATCACGTTTTCCAGCCCCTTGATGCCGCGCATGATCAGGGTCCGGTGCGCCCACGGGCAGGCCAGCGAGACGTAAAGATGGTACCGCCCGGCCGCGGCGGGGAAGCCGGAGCTGCCGTCCGCCGTGACACGGTCGCGGAACTGGGTCTCGGGCCGGACGAAGCGTCCCCCGGTGCGCGAGGTGTCGTACCAGCCGGTATGCCATTGGCCGTTTTCGAGGTAACCCATTCGCTCACTCCGCGCGGCATTCGCAAAGAGCGTAGACGTGCCTCGGATCCCGCATCAGCAACAGCCGCAACGGGCGCGGCGTGCTCACCAGCACACGCTGCATCCAGCCCGGGACCACCGAGGCCAGCGCACCCCGGGGGGCCGCGCCGCCCAGCCATGCGATGACGCGGTCGCCGAAGCTCGGCGGCTGGCGGATGTAGGTGCGCCGATACTCGCCGGGCTTGAGCCCCGCCATCTTGGCGGCCTCTTGCACCGCCTGGTCGAGGCCGCCGAGCTGATCCACCAGGCCGTTCTTGACCGCCGCCTCGCCGCTCCATACATGGCCCTGCGCGATCTTCTGCACCGCGGCCGGCTTCATTCCGCGCGCCTTGGCGACCTTGTGCACGAACTGCCGGTAGGTGTAATCGACCATCTCCTGGATCGCGTGACCCGCCTCGGGACTCAGCGGCCGGTCGAGGCGCATCCCGCCGGCCAGGCTCGTGGTCCCGACGCCGTCGGAGTGCACGCCGATCGCCGCCAGGCTCTTCTGGAACGTCGGCACCATGCCGAAGACCCCGATGGAGCCGGTGATCGTGGTCGGGCTGGCGAGGATCCGGTTGGCGTCCATCGAGATCCAGTAGCCGCCGGAAGCGGCGAGGCTGCCCATGGATACCACCACGGGCTTGCCCGCCTTGCGCGTCAGCTGGACCTGGCGCCGGATGATCTCGGCGCCGAACGCGCTGCCGCCGGGGCTGTCCACCCGCAGGACCAGCGCCTTGACGGCGTCGTCCCGGCGCGCGCGCCGGATCAGGTCGGCCATGTTGTCGCTGGAGATCGCGCCCGGCACGTTGCTGCCGTCCACGATCAGGCCGCTGGCGACGACGATGCCCACCTCGCCCCGGGGATGCTTCGGCTGCCCCTGCCCGTGGGTCGCGACCAGATAGTTCTTGTCGCCGATGTGGCGGAACGGCACGTGTCCGCTGCTGCCGCCGGTACCGACGATGCCGGCGATCTTGTGATCGAACTGGTCGCGGGTCTCCAGGCCGTCCAGCAGGCCCTTGTTCACCGCCAGCTCGGCGCTGTCGCCGCCGACCCGCGAGAGCAGGCTGGCGTAGTGGTCGGCGTAGTTCTGGATGGTGCCGGACGGCAGGCCGCGCGCCTTCTGCACGCCGCTGACGTAGGAGTGCCACAGCTCGTTGAGCCACGCCCGGTTGTCCTGGCGCGCGGCGGGCGACATGTCGTTGCGGATGTAGGGCTCGACCGCCGACTTGTACTTGCCCACGCGGAACACGTGCACCTGGACCTTGAGCTTGTCCAGCAGGCCCTTGTAGTAGTCGTTGTACATGCCGAAGCCCCGGATGACCAGGTTCCCCATGGGATGCATGTACGCCGCGGTGGCCTGGGAAGCCAGGTAGTACTGGTCCTGGTCGTAGCTGTCCGAGTAGGCGAAGATTTTCTTGCCGGCCTTGCGGAAGGCGTGCATCGCCCGGCCGATCTCCTGCAGCTTGCTCAGCCCCCCGTGCCCCATGTCGCTCAGGTCCAGCACCGCGACACGGATGCGCCCGTCGTGGGCCGCGCGGTGCAGCGCCGTCACCAGGTCGCGCACGCGGGTATCCCGGTGCTGCCGCCCCAGCAGGTTGTCCAGCGCACGGTTCGCGGGGTTGCTGCCGTACCTGTCCACCAGGTTGCCCTGGGGAGCCAGCACCAGGGCCGCCTTCTGCGGCACGGAAGGCCCGATGTCCCCGCGCAGGCTGACCACGATGATGGCGACGATCAGCAGGAACAGCAGGTTCACGACGATGCGCCGGAGCAGGTCCAGCCCGCGCAGGAATCCGGACAAGACCCGCCAGACGGGGTGGGCGCGCTTGGCCATGTGCTTTCCTTGTCTGGGGATGGTGCAGGCCGCCGGTCCGGGGACCGGATCCGTCGACCCGACCGGTATGCTATGCCATGCCGTCGGGACACGCAAAAGGCGACGCCCGCGGGCGACTGGCGGGCGAACCGGTCAATGGGCGCGGCCGCCGCCCCCGGATCCCTGTCCCCGCTTCGCCGAGAGCTTCGCCTCCACCCGGTGCAGCGCGGTACGCAGCAGCGCGCTTCGGGAGGAGTCGCTGGTGGCGGCCAAGAGCTTGCGGTAGACGCGCGCGGCGTCGGCGAGGTCGCCCCCGCTGGCCAGGGCGCGCGCCGCGTGGTAGCGGGCGGTCTGGGCCCAGTCGTCCATCGCGTCCCGCTTCTCCAGCGTCGCCGACAGCAGGTAGTCCCGTGCCGCCTGCAGGGGATGCCCCAGGCTCTTCTCCGAGTCGCCCATCCAGAACAGGATCCGCCGGTGCTGCCGCGTGCTCACCCCCTTGCCGAGCAGCGCGCCGAACAGATCCAGCGCCTGTCGGTCACGCCCCGCTGCCTGCAGGTCGAACAGCACCTGGACCAGGTGGTCCGCATCCGGGCCGGGCAGCTTGTCGTGGCTGTTCAGCACCGACTGCACCACCTTCGCGCCGGCATCCGGATGGCCGGCCAGCACCAGCACCCGCGCGCGCCGGAGCTGCCAGTCGAGCCGGTCGGAGCCGGGCGGCGCCTGGGGCAGATTACGCATCAGTCGCGAGGCATCGCGCAAATCCCCGACGGCGATCATCTGCTCGGCCAGCAGTGCCCGTCCTTTCGGAGGCACGGCCGCGAGCATGGCGCCGCGTGTGCTTCCGGTATACATGGCCTGCAACACCAGGCCGCCGTCGTGCTGTCCGGCCAGCACCCCGATCAGGCGGGTGTGCGCGCGGCCCCGGTTGTTCTTGTCCGGCGACCGGGTGGCGACGACGGCGTACACGGCCTCGGCCTGCAGCGGATGCTTCTTCGCCAGCGACGCTCCCAGCCTCAACCAGGCCGCGTCGTCACCGATCACCAGCTGGCGGTCATTGCCGATGCTCTCGCCGCGTCGGGCCAGCAGCTGCCAGAGGTCGCCGCGCGGCGGGAACAGGGGATCGGCGCGGGCGTCGGGCGGCGCTACCGCCACCGCTTCCTCGCTGGCCTGCAGCGCGGCATCGGGCTTGCCGGCGTGGGCATCCGCCCGCGCTGACAGGCGCCAGGCATCCCGTCCCAGCAGGGGATTGTCGCCCGCCTTCGCCGCGATCTTGCGGGCCCGCGCGGCCACCCGGGCGGGCGACGGCTTGCCGGTGTCCAGCCCGGCCCGCAGCCGCAGCAAGACCGAGCGCGGATCATCCAGCCCCTTCAGCAGGGTCACGGCCGCCTGCGCCTTGCCGCCCCGGATCAGCACGCGTGCCTGCCAGCGACGCAGCTCCGGCCGGGACAGCCCGTGATCGTGGCGATAGCGCTGGATGGCGATGGCCGCATCCGCGTAGTCGTCTGCAGCCAGGTAGCTGCGGATGACCAGGCGGCGCCACCCGGCGATCGCGGCGGCAGACGGCTGTCCCGCCGGCTGCCACAGCAGTCCGCGCAGCACCGCCCGGGCCTTGGCCGGCCGGTGGCTTTGCAGCAGGGCACGCGCCAGTTGCGTGCGGGCCCACCGGCGGTAGGGATCAGGCGCGGACTGCGGCAGTCCCCGGACGCGCTGGATGATCTGCGACCAGTGATGCTGCGACTCGAGCACCCGGATGCGCTCCCGTTCCCAGCGAACCCAGGCGGGCTGATCGGGGTGCAGCTTCGACTGACTCCGGTCGATCAACCGGAGCGCGAGGCGCGATGCTCCGCTGGCGGCGATGTCCCGCACCTGCTCGAGGGACGCGGCGCGGGCCGCCGGGCCGCATGACAGGGCGGTCAGCGCAAGCAACCCGGCCAGCGCCGTCAGGCCCCGCCGGGACCGGGCGCTCACACGGCCTCCCCAAGACCGGGCGCGCCGCGCGGACGGACGGCGGAGCGCACGGATCAGGACCGGCGCTTGCCGACCTTTTCCTTGATCCGCGCCGCCTTGCCCTGGCGCTCGCGGAGGTAATACAGCTTGGCCTGGCGGACGTCGCCGCGACGCTTGACCTGGATGCTTTCCACGGTCGGGCTGTGGGTCTGGAACACCCGCTCCACGCCCTCGCCGTGGGTGGTCTTGCGCACCGTGAAGGAGGAGTTCAGGCCGCGGTTGCGCTTGCCGATGACCACGCCCTCGAAGGGCTGCAGCCTCTCGCGGTTGCCCTCCTTCACGCGCACCTGCACCAGCACCGTGTCGCCTGGACCGAACGCCGGCACGTTGTCCTTCATCTGCTCGGCCTCGAGCTCCTTGATGATGTCTGTCATGGGTCTCGCCCCTTGTCGCCAGTTCGGCCACTGCATGATCGATCGCCCCGGGGAGGCGCGTTGCGCATCCCTCACGGGGTCGCCCGGCCCTCCGCGGGCCTGATCCACGACGCGCCCTCGCGCGCCGCAAGCTCCCATTCCTGCCGCGCCGCGTCAGCCCTCGTGCTCCCGCACGAACTCGTCCAGCAGCGCCTGTTGTTCCCCGTCCAGCGCCCGGCCCTCGAGCAGGTCGGGCCGCCGCAGCCAGGTCCGCCCCAGCGCCTGCTTGAGCCGCCACCGTCGCACCGCGGCGTGATCCCCGCTCAACAGGACCCCGGGCACCGCCATGCCGTCCAGCTCTTCCGGGCGGGTGTAGTGCGGATAGTCCAGCAGCCCGTCCCAGAAGGAGTCCTGGGCCGCCGACGCCTCGTCGCCCAGGGCTCCCGGCAGCAGGCGCGTCACCGCGTCGATCACCACGATCGCCGCCGGCTCGCCGCCGCTCAGGACGTAGTCCCCGAGCGACACCTCGGCGTCCACCTCGCTCGCGATCACCCGCTCGTCGACGCCCTCGTAGCGCCCCGCGAGCAGGATCAGCCGGTCACGGCCGCTCCAGCGCCGCGCCATTTCCTGGCCGAAGCGCTCGCCCTGGGGACTCAGGTAGACCGCCGGCGCTTCCGGCCCCGCGTCCCGCGCGGCACGGATCGCCTCGCACAGCGGCTCCGGCTTCATCACCATGCCCGGCCCGCCGCCGTAGGGGCGGTCGTCCACCGTGCGGTGCCGGTCCCGGGCGAAGTCCCGCGGGTTCCAGGTGTGCACCGCCAGCAGCTCCCGCTCCACCGCCCGGCGCACGATGCCGAAGCCGGTGACGGCCCGCACCAGCTCCGGGAACAGGGTCACCACGTCGACCCGAAGCATGGCCGCCTCCCCTCAGAAGTCGGGGTCCCAGTCCACGACCATGACCCCGGCCTCCAGATCCACGTCCGTCACCACCCGGTCCGGCAGGAACGGAATCAGGCGCTCCCGCTCGCCACGCACCACCAGCACGTCGTTGGCCCCGGTCTCCATCAGCCGGTCGACGGTGCCGAGCTCCCGGCCGCTGGCGGTCCGGACCCGGAGTCCCTCCAAGTCCGTCCAGTAGTACTCGCCGTCCGCCAGCGGCGGCAGCTCGTCCCGGCCGACGGCGATGCGCGTTCCCAGGAGCGCCGCCGCCGTGGCGCGGTCGTCGCAGCCTTCCAGTTGAGCCACGATGCCCTTGCCGTGCACGCGGCCCTCGATCAGCCGCCGCGCCTGCCAGCCGCCGGCATCGCCGAGCTGCCAGACGGGGTATTCCAGGATGTTCTCCCGGGGCTGCGTGTCGGAGTGCACCTTCACCCAGCCGTGCACGCCGAACAGGCCGGCGACCCGACCGAGGACCACGCGACGCTCGTCGCAGCGCCCCGTCATGCCGGCATCCGCGCGAATCAGCTCTCGCTGCTGGCGGCTCCGGCCTGCTCCGGCTCGCCTTCCGCACCCGTGGCGCCCGCGGCCCGCTTGAGCAGGCTGTTGACCGTCTCGGAGGCCTTCGCCCCCTGCGACAGCCAGTACCGGGCCCGCTCGGTGTCGACGCGAAGCTGCTCGTTGTCGCCCAACGCCACCGGATTGTAGAAACCCAGGCGCTCGATGTAGCGGCCGTCGCGGCGGCTGCGGCTGTCCGTCACCACGATGTGGTAGAACGGGCGCTTCTTGGCGCCGGTGCGGGACAAGCGGATGGTTACCATGTGGCTCCTCACCTCTCGAATTCGGTCGCGCGCATTCGCCGCGGCCCGCGGGCGACATCGCACGGGCCGCGATTAAACGGGGCATTTTACCGGAATTGCCGCAGAAGTGAAGGGAAAGGCCGGGCGCGCCCCGGGTCAGAAGGGCATCCCGGGGGGACGCCCGCCCGACATGCCGCGCAGCATCCGGGCCATCCCGCCCTTGCCCATCTTCTTCATCATCTTCTGCATCTGGGTGAACTGCTTGAGCAGACGGTTGACGTCCTGGACCCGGGTACCGGACCCGGCGGCGATGCGACGCTTGCGGGACGCCTTGATCACCGCCGGATGACGGCGCTCCTGCGGCGTCATCGACTGGATCATGGCGACCGTGCGCCGCACCTGCTGATCGTCCAGCTGGTTCTCCACCCCCTGCGGGAGCGAGCCGGCGCCGGGCATCTTGTCCAGGATCCCGCGGATGCCGCCCATGCGCTGCATCTGCTCCATCTGCTCGCGGAAGTCCTCGAGATCGAAGCCCTTGCCCTTGCGCAGCTTGCGCGCCAGCCGGTCGGCCTGCTCCCGGTCGACCTTGCGCTCGGCCTCCTCGACCAGGCTGAGCACGTCGCCCATGCCCAGGATTCTCGACGCCAGCCGGTCGGGATGGAACGGCTCGAGCCCGTCCGGCTTCTCGCTCAGGCCCAGGAACTTGATCGGCTTGCCGGTGACATGCCGGATCGACAGCGCCGCGCCGCCGCGGGCGTCGCCGTCCACCTTGGTCAGGATCACGCCGGTCAGCGGCAGCGTCTGGTCGAAGGCGGCGGCGGTCCGGGCGGCGTCCTGGCCGGTCATGCTGTCGACCACGAACAGGGTCTCGACCGGCGCGACCGCCTCGTGCACCCGGCGCGCCTCGTCCATCATCGGCTGGTCGACGTGCAGCCGGCCGGCGGTGTCCACGATCAGGACGTCGGCGAAGCTGCGGCGCGCCTGTTCCAGCGCGTCGCGGGCGATCGCCACGGGGTCCCCGCCACTCCTGGCGGGATGAAAGCCGGCTCCGACCTGCCGTGCCAGCGTCTCCAGCTGCTCGATCGCCGCCGGGCGCTGGACGTCGCAGCTGACCAGCATGACGTTCTTGCTCTCCCGCTCGATCAGGTACAGCGCCAGCTTGGCCGCGGTGGTGGTCTTCCCGGCGCCCTGCAGGCCCGCGAGCATGACGACCGCGGGCGGGCGCGCGCGCAGGTTGAGCGGCACGGAGGCCTCGCCCAGGACCCGCACCAGCTCGTCATGGACGATCCGCACCATGGCCTGCCCCGGGGTCAGGCTGCGGCTGACTTCGGCCCCCACGGCACGTTCCCGCACGTGCTCGACGAACTCGCGCACCACCGGCAGCGCCACGTCCGCCTCCAGCAGCGCCATGCGCACCTCGCGCAGGGTGTCGCGGATATTGTCCTCGGTCAGGCGCCCCTGGCCGCGAAGGTTCTTCAGGGTGCGGCCGAGGCGGTCACTCAGGCTGTCGAACATGGCTCACCGGGGTTCGCTCGGGATGGAGACGACGCGTGCCGGCGACACGGCCGGCGCCCCGATACTATACCGGCGATGCGCGTGCCCTGGACAGGGGCGTGTGGCGCAACCCCGGATCGGGTTACCATGCGATAACAGCGATTCCCGGGAGAAGCATACCTCTAAATGATTCCCTTGCTGGCGAGCAGCCTGACCTTCGTCGCATACATCGCCGCCACCGCCCTGCTGGTCATCCGCATCCGGCGCCTCGCGCGCGGGCTGAACGCCCCGGTCTGGCCGGTGCTGGCCAGCACGGGCGTGGCGCTGGCACTGCATACGTGGATCCTCGCGAGCACGGTGTTCGGGCCCGGCGGGATCCACCTGGGCCTGTTCAACGCAGCCTCGCTGATCGCCTGGCAGATCGTCCTCCTGCTGCTGCTGGCGAGCATGCGCCGCCGGGTCGAGAACCTCGGCATCATGGTCCTGCCGCTGGCGGCGATGGTGGTGCTGATCGGTCCGTTCGTCGCCGGAACGCAGCCGGTGCCGGAGCACAGCGACTGGCACGTCGACGCGCACATCCTGATCTCGGTGCTGGCGTTCAGCCTGCTCGCCCTGGCCATGGCCCAGGCGATCCTTCTGTCGGTGCAGGAGCGCTCGCTGCGGCACCACCAGCCCGGCGGGTTCATCCGCGCACTGCCGCCGCTGCAGAGCATGGAGGAGGTGCTGTTCCAGCTGCTGTGGACCGGCTTCGTGCTGCTCAGCCTGGCGCTGGCCACGGGCCTGCTGTTCGTGCACAACCTGGTGGCCCAGCACCTGGTGGACAAGACCGTGCTCTCCTTTGCGGCCTGGCTGGTCTTCGGCATCCTGCTGTTCGGCCGCTGGCGCTTCGGCTGGCGCGGGCGCATCGCGATACGCTGGACCATGGGTGGCGGAGTCGCCCTGATCCTGGCCTACTTCGGCAGCAAGTTCGTGCTGGAGATGCTGCTGGGCAAGTCCTGGGGCTGACCGGTGCCGGGACGGGACCGGTCCCCCGGGGGATTCTGCCTGCGATACGGGTGAGGTGACTTGCAAGACATACCGCTGAGCGTGATGGCCGGCGTTCTGCTCCTGATGCTGGTCCTGTCCGCTTTCTTTTCCGGGTCCGAGACAGCGCTGATGACGCTGAACCGGTACCGCATGCGGCATCTGGCGCGTGCCGGCCACCGGGGCGCGATCCTGGCCGAGCGCCTGCTGCGCCAGCCCGACCGGCTGATCGGGCTGATCCTGCTGGGCAACAATCTGGCCAACGTCACGGCGTCGATGCTCAACACGCTAATCGCGCTGCGCCTGTTCGGCGAGGACACCCTGGCCATCGCCACCGGTATCCTGACGCTGCTGATCCTGATCTTCTCCGAGGTGGCGCCCAAGACCCTGGCCGCCCTGCGCCCGGAGCTGCTGGCCTACCCCGCGGCCTTCGTCTACTGGCCGCTGCTGAAAGTCACCTACCCGCTGGTCTGGTCGGTGAACTTCATCGCCAACGGGCTGCTGTGGCTGTTCGGGGTGCGCGCCTCCAGCACCGCCGGACACGATCTCAACGCGGAGGAGCTGCGCACCGTGCTGATGGAGGCCGGGGCCATGATCCCCAAGCGGCACCAGAAGATGCTGCTGAGCATCCTGGACCTGCAGAAGGCCACGGTGGAGGACATCATGGTGCCGCGCAACGAGATCAGCGGCATCGACATGACCGACAGCTGGGAGGAGATCCTGTCGCAGCTGCGCAACAGCCAGCACACCCGCCTGCCGGTGTACGAGGAGAGCATCGACAGCATCATCGGCATCGTGCACCTGCGCCGCATCCTCAACCGGCTCGCGCTGGGCAAGCTGGACAAGAAGAGCCTGCTGCAGATGACCCGCGAGTGCTACTTCGTGCCGGAGGCGACGCCGCTCAACACCTGCCTGCTGAATTTCCAGCGCCAGCAGCGCCGCATCGGGCTGGTGGTCGACGAGTACGGCGACATCCAGGGCCTGGTCACGCTGGAGGACATCCTGGAGGAGATCGTGGGCGAGTTCACCACGGACCCGGCCCACGCGGTGCGGGACGTGTACCCGCAGGAGGACGGCAGCTTCCTGGTCAACGCCACCGCCAACATCCGCAGCCTCAACCGCAGCATGGGATGGGAGCTGCCGTCGAGCGGCCCCAAGACCCTTAACGGCGTGATCATCGAGCACATGGAGACGATCCCGGACCCCGGGACCAGCATCCGCATCGGCGACTACGCCATCGAGATCATCCAGACCCAGGGCAACGCCGTGCGGACAGTCCGGGTGAGACCCGGGGCGCCAGCGGTGCGCCCCCCGGACCGCAGCGCCGGTTGAAGCGCGGGCGGCCCCCGCCCGGTCACACGGAGTCCAGCGCCTCCGCCAGGTGCTGCACCGCGACCACCTCGATGCCTCGCACCCGCCCCGCGCGCGGGGCATTCGCCCGCGGCACGACGGCCCGGGCGAATCCGTGCTTGGCGGCTTCGCGCAGGCGCTCCTCGCCGCCCGGCACAGGCCGGATCTCGCCGGCGAGGCCGACCTCTCCGAACACCACCGTGTCGCGCGAGACCGGGCGGTCGCGGAAGCTCGAGAGCACCGCCAGCAGGACCGGCAGATCGGCAGCTGTCTCGCCCACCCGCATGCCCCCGACCGCATTGACGAATACATCCTGACCGAAGGTGGCGATGCCGCCGTGGCGGTGCAGCACTGCCAGCAGCATCGCCAGACGGTTGGAATCGAGCCCGAGCGTGACCCGCCGCGGGTTGGACAGGTGACTCTCGTCCACCAGCGCCTGCAGCTCCAGAAGCAGCGGCCGGCTGCCCTCGCGCACGCAGGTGATCACGCTGCCCGGCACCTGCGCCTCGTGCCGGGAGAGGAAGATCGCCGACGGATTGCTCACCTCGCGCAGGCCGGTATCGGTCATGGCGAACACGCCCAGCTCGTTGACCGCGCCGAAGCGGTTCTTGGCGGCCCGCACGATGCGGAAGCGGCTGGTGGCGTCGTTCTCGAAGTACAGCACCGTGTCGACCATGTGCTCGAGCACGCGGGGACCGGCGATGTTCCCTTCCTTGGTCACGTGCCCCACCAGCAGGACCGCGGTGCCGGTCTGCTTGGCGTAGCGCACCAGCCGGGCGGTGCTCTCCCGCACCTGTGCGACGGCGCCGGGCGCCGACTGCAGGGCCTCCGTGTGCATGGTTTGCACCGAGTCGATCACCATCACCTGCGGGCGCTGCTGCGCGGCGACTTCCAGTACGCGTTCGACGCTGGTCTCGGCGAGCAGCATCAGCGGGATGTCGGGCAGGCCCAGGCGGTCGGCGCGGAGGCTGATCTGCTGCAGCGACTCCTCCCCGGCGACATAGATTGCGCTCAGGCGGTCCCGCACCGCAGCCAGGACCTGAAGCAGCAGCGTCGACTTGCCGATGCCCGGGTCGCCACCGATGAGCACCACCGAGCCGGCGACCAGGCCACCGCCCAGCACCCGGTCGACCTCGGCCATGCCGGTCCCGGTGCGCTCGCCCGTGCTCCGGCTCACCTCGGACAGAGAGCGCAGCTCGGTGGCGCCCCCCGCGTAGCCGGCGGCCCGGCCGGCCGATGTGACCGGCACTGTCTCGACACTTTCCTCGAGGCTGTTCCAGCTGCCGCAGTCCGGGCACTGGCCCGCCCACTGCAGCGTGCTGCCGCCGCATTCGCGGCAGCGGAACAAGGTCCTGGTCCTCGCCTTCGCCATCGCCCGCCCCGTCCGCTTCCAGTCCACCGGATCATACTACCAGCGCCCCGGGAGGTATTGGCCGGTCCCGGCGCCGGGGGCTGCCCCGCCCCGCCGGCCCCGGTGCCGCGACGATGCCCCGGCTCCGTCCGGCCGGGCCGCGCGGCCGGGCGGCGTATGCTTTTACAGCCGGGGCAACCGGGTTACTATTTTGATCAATGCGGCAACACCCGGACGGCCCGGCCCGGCGCGCCCTCGACCGGCCGCGCGGGGGCGTGACGCTCTCCCGCGAAAGTGACCGGACCGGGGTGCCCGCCGGCGGGACCGGCCGACGGTGGCCGTGACGTCCCGCGCCGCTGCATACCGGGAGCCCTGGAATGCGCCTTGTCGACAGCCTGCAGTTCTCCGGCCATACCGATCCCGGCCGCGTGCGCTCCCACAACGAGGACAGCATTCACATCGATGCGCCGAACGGGCTGGTCGTGCTCGCGGACGGGATGGGCGGCTACCGCGCCGGCGAGGTGGCGAGCGCCATCGCCGTGCGCAGCATCCGGGATTTCATCGCCAACGGGCTCGACGGCCTTGCCGCGGAAGGCAACGGGGACACCGGGGAATTCACCCCCGAGGCCCAGCTCGTGCGCCACGCCATCATGAACGCCAACCAGGAGATCGTTTCCGCCGCCCGGAGTGAAAGCCGCTACGAAGGCATGGGCACGACGGTGGTGGCGATGCTGTTCCACGACGCCCGCGTCACCATCGGCCACGTGGGCGATTCGCGCGCCTACCGCCTGCGCTCCGAGCAGCTCGAGCAGCTGACGATCGACCACTCGCTGCTGCAGGAGCTGGTTTCCCGGGGGGTCTACACGGCCGAGGAGGCCCAGACCTCGCCCAACCGGAACATCGTCACGCGGGCTCTTGGCGTTGAGCGGGAGGTCGATGTCGACCTGCTGCAGGACATGGTTCTGCCGGACGACCTCTACCTGCTCTGCTCCGACGGCCTCAACGACATGGTCGGCGACGACGAGATCCGCTTAACCCTGAACCGGCTCGGTGGTAATCTCGACCGGCTGACGGAAGGCCTCGTGGCCGTCGCCAACGACCGCGGCGGGCGCGACAACATCTCGGTGATCGCGGTTCGCGTGGCACCATCCTTCGAGAATCACAAGGGTCTGTTCGGCAGGATCGTGGATCTGCTCTCGTGATCCGCCTTCGGGGATTCGATGGCCGTACTCGTACTGACTGACAATGGCCTCCCGGTACGGGAGTACTCGCTGGATTGCGCCAGGACCACGCTCGGCCGCGCGGACGACAACGACATCGCCGTGGCCGACCGCGCGGTCAGCGCCCATCATGCGGTGTTCATCCGCGAGGACCGCTTCGTGCGCGTGGAGGATCTCGCCAGCACCAACGGCACTTTCGTCAACGGCCGTCGCGCCACCCGTGCCGAGTTGCGCGACGGCGACATCGTGCGCGTGGGGAACCACGAGCTGCGGTTCAGCGCGCGCGACCCGGACCACGAGCCCGAGCAGCCGTTCGAAACCACCATGGTCATGGATGCCCGCACCGCCGGGCGCGTGGCGCCGGCGGCCATGCCGGAATCGTCACGGGCGTCGCCGTCCCGGATGCCGATGGCCCGCCTGCAGGTGCTCAGCGGCCCCAACAGCGGGCGGGAGCTGCGGCTGACCAAGGCCCTCACCACGCTGGGACGCCCGGGCGTGCAGGTCGCCGCGATCACACGCCGCGCCGACGGCTATGCCATCGTCTACGTACCCTCGTCCGGGGATCGCGGCACCGCCCCCACCGTCAACGGCAAGAGCATCGGCAACCGTTCCTGCTACCTCAAGGACAACGACGTGATCGAGCTCGCCGGGGTGAAGATGGGATTCTTCTGCGACTAGGAGCGTGCCGCCCGTCGCGCCTCCGGCACCTCGTCCGCCTGCCGCTCTTCCAGCGCGACCCGCCGCGTACCGAGCCCGCACAGCAGGTCGTAGGCGATGGTGCCCGCCGCGCGGGCGATCTCCTCCACCGGCAGGCGCCCGCCCCACAGGGTCACCGGGTCGCCCACCCGCTCGTTCCCCTCCGGGCCGAGGTCCACGGTAAGCATATCCATGGAAACGCATCCCACGAGCGGCACGCGGCGTCCCTTCACCAGCACCGGCGTGCCGTCCGGTACATGGCGGGGGTAGCCGTCGCCGTAGCCCGCCGCGACCACGCCGATACGGGTATCCGCGGGCGCCGTCCAGCGCCCGCCGTAGCCCACGCGGCCGCCGCGCTGCAGCGGCTTGACCGAGATCAGCTCGCTGACGAACTCCATGACGGGGCGCAGCCCATCCTGCTCGCCGGTGCGTCCCTCGAACGGCGACACGCCGTAGAGCATGATGCCCGGGCGCACGCAGTCGGCATGGCTCCCGGGGAAACCCAGCACGCCCGCCGAGTTGGCCAGGCTGCGCGGGCCTTCCAGCCCCTCGCAGCTGCGCGCGAAGCACTCGATCTGGCCCTCGGTGTAGGCGCGGTCGGGGATGTCGGCACAGGCCAGGTGGGTCAGCAGCGGGATGGGCTCGACGACCGTCTCCAGCGAGCGCAGCCGCTCGTGCACGGCGCCGATCTCGGCCGGATCGAAGCCCAGCCGGTGCATGCCGCTGTCGACCTTGATCCACACCCGCAGCGGCCCGCCGCCCGCGGCCTGCTCCAGCACCTCGAGCTGTGCGCGGTCGTGCACCACGAGTTCCACCTCGAGCGCCCGCGCGCGTGCGATCTGGCGCGGCCCGGCGGCGCCTTCCAGCACCAGGATACGGTCTGCGATCCCGCCGGCGCGCAGCCGCTCGGCCTCGTCCACGCGCGCCACCGCGAAGCCCTCGACGTGCCCGGACAGGCTGTTCGCGACCCGCAACAGCCCGTGGCCGTAGCCATCGGCCTTGACCGCGGCCAGCACGGAACTGCCGGGCGCCGCCCGCCGGACCCGGGCAAGGTTGTGCCGCAGGGCGGCGGCATCGATCAGCGCGCGGGGCACGCCGGTCACGCGTAGTCCTCCGCATAGCGTTCGGCGATGAAGCTCTCGAACCGCGTGTACTGGCCCAGGAAGGTGAGCCGCACGGTGCCCGTCGGGCCGTTGCGCTGCTTGCCGATGATCACCTCGGCGGTGCCCCGGTCCGGGCTTTCCTCGTTGTAGACCTCGTCGCGGTAGATGAACACGATCACGTCGGCATCCTGCTCGATGCTGCCCGACTCGCGCAGATCCGACATCACCGGACGCTTGTTGGGCCGCTGCTCGAGATTCCGGTTGAGCTGCGACAGCGCGATCACCGGCACGGCCAGCTCCTTGGCCAGTGCCTTGAGGCTGCGCGAGATCTCCGAGATCTCCGTGGTCCGGTTCTCCACCGTTCCCGCCACCTGCATCAGCTGCAGGTAGTCGATCACCAGCAGGCCCAGGCCGTGCTCTCGCTTGAGCCTGCGGGCCCGGGCCCGCAGGTCGGTGGGTGTGAGCGCCGGGGTATCGTCGATGAACAGGGTCGCGTCCGACATCAGGGCGACCGCAGAGGTGATCCGCGGCCAGTCGTCGTCGTCCAGGTTGCCGGTGCGGACCTTGCTCTGGTCGATGCGGCCCAGCGAGGAGATCATCCGCATGGCCAGCTGGTCGCCCGGCATCTCCATGCTGAAGATCGCGGTCGGCACCCGGTCCCGGATGGACGCGTGCTCGGCGAGGTTCATGGCGAAGCTGGTCTTGCCCATCGACGGGCGCCCCGCCACGATGATCAGGTCCCCCGCCTGCAGCCCCGCGGTCATGCGGTCGAAGTCGTTGAGGCCGGTGGCCAGGCCGGTCAGGGGGCTCTCGGAGTGGAACAGCGTGTCGATGCGGTCGACCGCCGCGGTGAGCAGCTGCTTGATCGGGACGAAGCCCTTGCGGCCGCGGGCGCCGCGGTCGGCGATCTCGAACACCAGCCCTTCGGCATGGTCCAGCAGGCTGGAGCTGTCACGCCCTTCGGGCCGGTAGCCGGCGTTGGAGATCTCGGTGCCGACCCGGATCAGCTCGCGCAGGATGGCCCGCTGGCGCACGATGTCGGCGTAGGCACGGATATTGGCCGCGCTGGGCGTCTCCTTGGCCATCGCACCGACATAGGCGAGCCCACCGACCCGCTCATCCAGGCCCTGCGCCTCCAGCCACTCCGACACCGTGACCACGTCGGCGGGATCGCCGCGATCCGCGAGGTGGCGGATGGCGCGGAAGATGAACTGGTGCTCGCGGCGGTAGAAGTCTTCCTCGGTGAGGCGGTCGGCGATCTCGTCCCAGCGGCTGTTGTCCAGCATCAGCCCGCCGAGCACGGCCTGCTCGGCTTCCAGCGAATGCGGCGGGATGCGCATCGCGGCCGGGTCGCCGACCATCCTGCTGCTACGCTCGATCTCGGCCATGCTCGCCCCGCGGCGTAATCCCCGAAATCACCCGCCGCGCGCCGCCAGTGCGTCGCGCCTGGCCGGAGGCCGCCCGCCGAGGCTATTCCTCGCCGACGACCACCACCCTGACGGGCACGTCCACATCCGTGTGCAGGTGCACCTCCACCTCGTACTCACCGACCTGGCGGATCGGTCCGTGCGGCGTGCGGACTTCCTTCTTCTCCACCTCGAACCCCGCCGCCACGATCGCGTCGGCGATGTCCACCGGGCCGACCGAGCCGTACAGACGGCCCTCGCCCGCGGTCCGGGCGGTAATCGTCACCTCCAGGCCCTCCAGGGCCGAGGCGCGCCCGTGGGCGCGGGTCAGCGCGTCGGCCGCGGCCTGCTCCAGCTCCTCGCGCCGGGCCTCGAACTCCCGGACGTTGTCGGGCGTGGCACGCACGGCCTTGCCCTCGGGAAGCAGGAAGTTCCGGCCGTAGCCGTTCTTCACCCGGACCCTGTCACCCAGATTACCCAGATTCTCGACTTTTTCCAGCAGTATGATTTCCATCGCTCGCACCATCGTCTCAGGATTCGCCGGCGGGCGCCGCCGCGCGCTGCCGGCGTCAACGCGCGCGCCGCGCGCGACCCCGGAAGTCCAGCCAGTTGTCCAGCGCGCCGAAGATCGCCAGCACCAGGTTCAGCGGTGACAGGATCAACAGCACCGCGTAGAACACCCCCAGCCAGATCCCCTGGACCTCGTAGATCTTCACCAGGGCGTGCACCACCGCCAGCCCCTGCAGCAGGAACAGCGCGCGCAGCACGATACCGAAGTTCCCGGCCAGGCTCACCCCGGCGAGTCCCCCGACGAGCAGGCCGAAGAACACCACCGCCGTCACCTGGCCGAAGCGCAGCGCCCGGAACTCCTCGCCGAAGGCACCCGGCCGGTAGAGTTCCCCCTGCCACCAGCGGCCAAGCAGCAGGCTGGCCGCCAGCGCCAGGAACAGCAGCGCGCCGGTCACGCCCGACATCGAGGCGGCCATCGCCTTGGTCAGCTTGCCGGTGGCGCTGCCGCTCTGGCTGCTGCCGACACCGGCCGCGTGGAAATAGGCGTGCAGCTGACTGGCCCACCACTGCGTCGGATCCCCGTGCCACACGAAGAAGGCCGCGCAGACCGCGACGCCCAGCGCCACGCTGGCCATCAGTGCCGGCATCAGCGCTGCGCGCCGATTCACCAGCACTCCGAGCAGGGCTGCCGGAATCCAGATCGCCAGTGCCACGCCAATGTTGAGCGCGAGCCCGAAACCGCCGGCCGCCAGGAATCCCAGCGCCACCAGCAGCACCGACGCGGCGCCGCTGACCTGCAGGGCCGGCCGCGAGCCCAGCTGCATGCCGATCAGCGCGACGATCGCGCCGCTCACGCATACCGCCGGCAGGATCAGCCACGACAGGGCACCCGCAACCAGGGTCAGTCCGATCGCCTGGCTGGGCCCCCGCATCGCGAAGCGGGCCAGGAACCTCATCTGCCGCAAGCCCGGCCGGGCGCGCGGTCACCCGCGCGGACCGGTCGCGTCAATGACGGTCCGTGTACGGGAGCAGGGCCAGGTACCGGGCGCGCTTGATCGCACTGGACAACTGACGCTGATACGGCGCGCGGGTGCCGGTGATCCGGCTCGGGACGATCTTGCCCGTCTCCGTCACGTAGTTCTTCAGGGTCGCGATGTCCTTGTAGTCGATCTCCTTGACGCCCTCGGCCGTGAACCGGCAATACTTCCTGCGGCGAAAGAAACGTGCCATAAGCTGCCTCTCCGGAATTCTCTCTGACGCTGCGGCCGGCTCAGCTGTCGCTGTCGCTGTCGGCCTGCTCGGTCTGGTCACTGTCGGCGGACGCCTTCTCGCCGGAGCCGTTGTCCCCGGACTTTTCCGATTCCGCCTTCTCGGGCTCCGCGGCGCGCGCGGTGCCGGTCTTCTCGCTGCGGCCGGACGAACCGCCGCCGTCGCCACGGGAGCCGCCACGGCGGTCGTCGCGCGAACCTTCCTCGCCCTTCTCATCGCGTGCCCTGGCCATCGGGGACGGCTCGGTGTCGGGTCCCGGGCGCTTGATGATCAGGTCCCGGATCACGGCATCGTTGAAGCGGAAGGCGCTCTCGATTTCCTCGCGCACGGCCTGCGAGCATTCGACGTTCATCAGGACGTAGTGCGCCTTGTGGATCTTGTTGATCGGGTAGGCGAGCTGCCTGCGCCCCCAGTCTTCCAGGCGGTGGATCCGGCCGCCGTCGTTCTCGAGCATGGAGCGATAGCGCTCGATCATGGCGGGCACCTGGTCGGACTGGTCCGGGTGCACCATGAATACGATTTCATAGTGTCGCATCAAAGTCTCCTTGCGGGTTAAAGCCTCCCGTCGACACCGGACGGTGAGGCAAGGAGCGACGGATTGTGGTTCGCACGGCGCCGGGAGCCTTCGGGCTGGCGGCGCAGGGCGCGAATGATACGCCAGCCGGCCGGGGCATGCAATTTGCCCGGCCGGCTCAGCCGCCCCGCTGGCGCACCGCCTCGTACAGGCATATGCCCGCCGCCACCGAGACGTTGAGGCTCTCCACGCCCCCGGCCAGCGGGATCCGCACCAGGTAGTCGCAGCTCTCCCGGGTCAGGCGGCGCAGACCGCGGCCCTCGGCCCCCAGCACCAGCGCCACCGATCCGTCCAGCTCCACCCGGAACAGGCTCCGGCCGGCCCCGGCCTCCGCCCCGACCAGCCACACGCCCCGCCGGCGCAGCTTCCGCAGCACCCGGGCGAGGTTGGGCACGCGCACGAGCGGCAGGCGCTCCGCCGCGCCGGCCGCCACCTTGCGGGCGGCGGCACTGAGTGGTGCGGCGCGATCGCGGGGGATGATCACGGCGTCGGCGCCAGCCCCGGCCGCGGTGCGCAGGCAGGCACCGAGATTGTGCGGGTCCTGCACGCCGTCGAGCACCAGCAGCAGCGGCGCATGATCCACGGCGTCGAGCAGGTCGTCGAGATCCTGCTCACCGAGCTCGGGGGAGCCGGCGACGTCCAGCACCACTCCCTGGTGGCGGCCGCCGCCGCTGAGGTCATCCAGCTCCCGGCGGGCGTGACGGCTGACCGGGATGCCGTGATCCCGGGCCCGTTGCGCCAGCGCGGCGAGCCGCTGGCCGCGGTGCTCGTCCTGCAGATACAGGTGACGGGCGCTGTCCGGATGCTGCTCCAGCAGCGCATTCACGGCGTGCACGCCGAATATGCGGTTGCCGCGGCCCATCTCCGCTCACCGACGCTTGCCGCGCCCCGGACGTCCCTTGCGCGGCCCGCGGCGGCTGCCTTCCTTCGGTGCCGCCGGCTCGACCGGCTCGAAGTCGATCTTGCGTTCGTCGAGGTCCACCCGCGCCACCTGCACGGTCAGCGAGTTGCCCAGCCGGTAGGTGTGTCCGCTGCGCTCGCCGCGCAGCCGCTGTCCCACCGGGTCGAAGTGGTAGTAGTCATTGCGCAGTGCGGTCACGTGCACCAGCCCGGTGACGTAGATGCCGCTGAGCTCCACGAACACCCCGAACGAGGTCACCCCCACGATGATGCCGGGGAACGTTTCCCCGACCTTGTCCATCATGTACTCGCACTTGAGCCAGTCCTCGGCGTCCCGCGTCGCCTCGTCCGCCCGCTGCTCGCTCAGGGAGCAAGCCACGCCGAGGTTTTCCAGGTCGCCGCGCCGGTAGGGCAGATCGCGGGCCCCGCCGCCGCGCAGCACGGTCCGGATCGCCCGGTGCACCAGCAGGTCGGGGTAGCGCCGGATGGGCGAGGTGAAATGCGTGTAGGCGTCCAGCGCCAGGCCGAAATGGCCGACGTTGTCGGGGCTGTAGACGGCCCGCGACATGGTCCGCATCAGCACCGTCTGGATCAGGTGGGTCTCCTCGCGGCCCCGGGCCTCCTCCAGTACGCGCGCGAAGTGGCGCGGCTCGGGCTCGTCGCCGTCGCCGAGCTTCAGCCCGAACTCGCCCAGGAACTGGCGCAGCTCCTCCACCCGGTCTGCCGCCGGCCTGTCGTGGATCCGGAACAGCGTCGGCACCCGGTGCTCGAGCAGGAAACGCGCCGCCTCGACGTTCGCCGCGATCATGCATTCCTCGATCAGCCGGTGAGCGTCGGTGCGCTCCACCGGGACGATCCGCTCGATCTTGCGTTCCGGGCCGAATACGATCTCGGTCTCGGTGCTGTCCATGTCGATCGCCCCGCGGGCCTCGCGCGCCGAGCGCAGCGCCCGGTACACCGCGTGCAGGTTCTCCAGCTGCGGCAGAACCTGCTCGAGGCGGGGGCGTGTCGCTGGGTCCCGTTCCACGACGGCCTGCGCGACCTCGGTGTACGTCAGGCGGGCATGCGAGCGCATCACGCCCTCGAAGAAGCCCGACCGGGTGACCCGGCCGTCGCGGTCGATCTCCATGGCACAGACCAGGCAGAGACGGTCCACCCGCGGGTTGAGCGAGCACAGCCCGTTCGAGAGCACCTCGGGCAGCATCGGCACCACGCGCCCCGGGAAGTACACGGAGTTGCCCCGCTGGCGCGCCTCCTCGTCCAGCGCGCTGCCCGACTCCACGTAGTGCGAGACGTCCGCGATCGCCACCAGCAGCTTCCAGCCGTCAGCGGACGGCTCGCAGTAGACCGCGTCGTCGAAGTCCTTGGCGTCCTCGCCGTCGATGGTCACCAGCGGCAGCTCGCGCAGGTCTTCGCGCCCATTCTTGGCGTCTTCCGGAACGCGCCGGCCGAAGGCCCGCTTCTCCTCGGTCACCGCCTTCGGCCACCGGTGCGGGATGCCGTGGGAGCGAATCGCGGTGTCGATCTCCATGCCCGGCGCCATGTGGTCCCCGAGCACTTCCCGGATGCGCCCGATCGGCTGGCTGCGCTTGCTCGGCTGCTCCAGGATCTCGGCCACCACGATCTGGCCGTCGCGGGCCCGCCGACCGTACTTCCCGGGGATCAGCACGTCCTGGCTGATGCGGCGGTTGTCCGGCACCACGAAGCCCACGCCGCTCTCCCGCACGTAGCGTCCGACCACCTGCTCGGTGTTCCGCTCGAGCACCGACACCACCGCGCCCTCGCGCCGGCCGCGCCGGTCGTAGCCACGCACGCGCACCAGGGCACGATCGCCGTGCAGCAGGCCCCGCATCTCGCGCGGCGACAGGAACACGTCGTCCGAGTTGTCCTCGGGCACCAGGAACCCGAACCCGTCGGGATGCCCGATGACACGCCCGCGCACCAGGTCCATGCGTTCGGCCACGCCGAAGCCGCCGCGCCGGTTCTCCACCAGCTGGCCGTCCCGTACCATGGCCTCCAGGCGCCGGTGCAGCGCCTCGACGTCGCGCTCGTCCTGGATGCCGAGACTCTCGCACAGGGCCTCCAGGGTCAGCGGTGCCGCCTCTCCGGTGAGGCATTCGACCAGGAAGTCCCGGCTGGGCACGGGCCGCTCGTACTTGCGTTTCTCGTGCTCGTAGTTGGGATCCTGCTTGCGCCAGTCGTCCGTTTGATTCATTGCCTTTCCGTTATCCATGTCCGTCCTCGCCGGATCGGTGTAAGCGCGGCCCCGTGGGGCGCGTTGACAACCCGGGGAGGCTGACGGTAAAGTTCGCTTCCCACGGGCCGCCCGCCTTTGCTGCGCGAGGGCCCGCCGTGCCGAGATGGCGGAATTGGTAGACGCGCTAGCTTCAGGTGCTAGTGGGGGAAACCCCGTGGAGGTTCAAGTCCTCTTCTCGGCACCAAATCCCGCTCCGGAAAAGGGCTTCCCACGGAAGCCCTTTTTCGTTTCCGGACAGCCCCGCGCTCGCGGCCGCCCGACAGCCGTACCTAGTCCAGCGGATGCCGCAGCACGATCGTCTCGGCCCGGTCCGCGCCGGTGGAGATCAGGTCGATGGGCGTGGCCGTGACCTCCTCGATGCGGGCCAGGTAGCTCCGGGCGGCCTCGGGGAGATCCTCGTAGCGCCGGATTCCCACCGTCGACTCCCGCCAGCCCGGCACCTCCTCGTACACGGGCTCGCACTGCGCCACCGCCTCCGCACCCAGGGGCGGCGTGGCCAGCTCGCGACCGTCCACCCGGTAGCCAACGCAGAGCCGGATGCTGTCCAGCCCATCCAGCACGTCGAGCTTGGTAATGCACAGCCCCGACACGCTGTTGTTCAGGATCGAGCGCCGCAGCGCCACCGCGTCGAACCAGCCGCAGCGGCGGGGACGTCCGGTGGTCGCGCCGAACTCGGCCCCGCGCTGGGCGAGATGCTGCCCCATCTCGTCGAACAGCTCGGTCGGAAACGGCCCGGCACCCACGCGTGTGGTATAGGCCTTGACGATGCCGAGCACGTAGTCGATCCGCCGCGGACCGATCCCCGTGCCGGTAGCGGCGCCGCCGGCAGTGGTATTGGACGACGTCACGTACGGATAGGTGCCGTGATCCACGTCCAGCAACGCCCCCTGTGCACCCTCGAACAGCACGTTCTCGTGCCGCAGCTCGTCCAGGATTCCGGTGACGTCCGCCACCATCGGGGCGATCTGCTCGCCCATCGCCAGGGTCTGCTCCAGCACCGCCTGGAAATCCACGGCGTCTTCCTTGAAGTAGTGGCGCAGGACGAAGTTGTGGTAGTTGAGCACCTCACCCAGCTTGGCCGCCAGCAGCTCGCGGTGGAACAGGTCGCCCACGCGCACCGCCCGCCGCGCCACCTTGTCCTCGTAGGCCGGACCGATGCCGCGTCCCGTGGTGCCGATGGCGGCCTTGCCGCGCGCTTTCTCGCGCGCCTGGTCCAGGGCCACGTGGCACGGCAGCACCAGCGGACAGGCCGGGCTGATGCGCAGCCGCTCGCGGGCCGGCACGCCGGAATCCTCGAGGGTGCGCAGCTCGTCGAGCAGCGCATCCAGTGACACCACGACGCCGTTGCCGATCAGGCACTGGACGCCCTCCCGCAGCACCCCCGAGGGAATCAGGTGCAGCACGGTCTTGCGCCCGTCGATGACCAGCGTGTGACCGGCGTTGTGACCTCCCTGGAAGCGCACCACGGCGGCACTGCGGTCGGTGAGCAGATCGACGATCTTGCCCTTGCCCTCGTCACCCCACTGGGTGCCGATGACCACGACGTTCCGGCCCCTGCGTGTCTCGTCTCGCCTGCCAGTCACTTGTCTTCCCGCTTCTGTTGCGCCCCGAGCACCACCCAGCGGCCGCCGCGGCGCGTCAGGCGGCGGTCGCAAGCGTACACCGCCGGCGCGTCGCTGGCCCCGGGAAGCGCCTGGACGACCCGCTCACCGCGCTCGCGCAGGGCGCTCACGACATCCGCCAGGGCTTCGTCCTCCGCGTCCGCGGGTGCGAGGATGCCGTCAATCACGGTCTCGCCCGGCCCCAGGCGCTCGAGCACGAGCCCGAGATCGGTGCTGAATCCCGTCGCCGGCCGCGCGCGCCCGAACACCTCGCCGATGTGATCGTAGCGCCCGCCCCGGGCCAGGGCCTGGCCGTGGCCCGGCTGGAACGCGGCAAACACCGCGCCGGTATGGTAGAAATAGCCGCGCAGCTCCGCCAGGTCGATGTGCACCGGCACGTCCGGGTAACGGCGCTCGACCTGCGCCGCCAGCCATGCGAGCTCGTCGAGCGCGTCGGAAACGCCGCCCGGCGCCCCCGCCAGCGCTTCCCGCGCCTGCCCGAGAATCCCGGGACCCCCGTTCAGCTCCGGGATGCGTCGGAGCATGCCGGCCAGGGCCCGCGGCAGCCCGCGGCCGCCGATGAAATCGCCCAGCTCGGGCAACGCCTTGCGGCGCATGATGGAGAACAGCTCTTCCTCGGCGTCCGCGTCCAGACCGGCCTCCCCGATCAGCGCGCGGTACACCCCGACGTGCCCCAGATCCAGGTGGATCTGTCCGAGCCCGCACCGGAGGAGCGTCTCCAGCATCAGCGCCAGCACCTCGAGATCGCTCTCGCGTCCGCCGTGACCGAACAGCTCGGCGCCCGCCTGCATCGGCGCCCGCGAGCCGCCCAGCCCGTCCGGCCGGGCATGCAGCACGGTCTCGATGTAGCACAGCCGGCGTACGCCCTCGCCTCCGAGCACGTGCGCATCCATGCGCGCTGCCTGGGGCGTGACGTCCGCCCGCACCCCCATGAGGCGGCCGCTGAGCTGGTCGATCAGCTTGAATGTCTGCAGATCGAGGTCGTTGCCGGTGCCCGTGAGCAGCGATTCCAGGTACTCGATCAGCGGCGGAACCACCAGCTCGTAGCCCCAGCCCCGATACAGGTCGAGCAGATGCCGCCGCAGGGCCTCGAGCCTCCCTGCCCGGGGCGGCAGGATCTCCTCGATGCCTTCCGGCAGTAACCAGCGGTCCTGTATCGTCATCGTCGGCCCATTGCATTCCGGCGGGCGGCCGCTTCAGCCGCGCGCCCAGTAGATCAGCACCAGCCCCAGAAGCATCGCGCCCAGCCCCACCAGCCGCAACACCCGGTCATCCAGCTCGGCGGCGCGCCGCATGGCATCCCGCCAGGAACGGGGCGTGGCGAAGGGCATGATGCCCTCCAGCACCAGCATCAGCCCCAGCGCCGCGATCAGGTCATGCCACATGACGCCGCCCCCGGCGGGCGCCCCCTGCGCCCGGTCCATCGGCCCGTTGCGGCGCCGTCACTTGGCCGGCCGCGGACTCTGCAGATACTTCAGGAAATCGCTGTCCGGCTGCAGCGCCATCAGGTCGCCCTTGCCGCCGATCGATTTCCGGTAGGCCTCCATCGTCCGGTAGAAGGTAAAGAAGGACGGATCCTTCCGGTAGGCGTGGGCGTAGATGCGTGCGGCCCGCGCGTCGCCCGCGCCCCGGATCTGCTGCGACTCGCGGTATGCCTCGGCCAGGATCTCGGTGCGCTTGCGGTCGGCCCGGGCCTTGATCTGTTCCGCCTTCTCGGAGCCTTCCGCGCGCAGCTGCTTCGCCGTGCGCTCGCGCTCGCTGCGCATGCGCTGGTACACGGACCCGCTCACGGCGTCGGGCAGATTGATGCGCTTGATGCGCACGTCCACCACGTGCACGCCGAAGTCCTCCACCGCCTTGTTCGCCTGCTTGGTGACCGCGCCCATGATGTCGCTGCGTTCCGCGGTGACCACCTGTTTCACCGTGCGCTCGGCGAACTGGGCCCGCAGGCCGTTCTTGATGATCTCCAGCAGCCGCTGGGAGGCGTTCCGGCGGTTGCCTCCGGTGGCGCGGTAGTACTGCGCCGGATCGGTGATGCGCCACTTGACGAAGAAGTCCACCATGAGGTTCTTCTTCTCCACTGTCAGGAAGCGCTCGGGCGGGTTGTCCAGGGTCAGGATGCGCTTGTCGAAGATCCGGACCTTGTTGGCGATGGGCACCTTGAAGTAGATCCCCGGCTTGTAGTTGGTCTTGACCACCTGGCCGAAACGGAACAGTACCGCCTGCTGGCCCTCGCGCACGATGAAGACCGACATCGACGCCGCCAGCAGGACCAGCACCGTCAGTACCAGTGTCGCGATCTTGCCACCGCTCATCAGTGCGTGCTCCTGGAGCGGCTGTCGCTGCCGCCCTGGCCGGACTGCCCGTTGCCCGATCCCTTGCTTGAGCCGGAACCGGCGCCCTTGCCGCCACCGCCACCGCCGGAGCTCTTCGCCGCCGCCTGCTGCTCCAGCAACTTGTCGATCGGCAGGTAGATCACGTTGCCGCTGCCCTTGGTGTCGAGCAGCACCACGGGCGTCTTGGCGAGGATGTCCTGCATGGTTTCGATGTAGATCCGCTGGCGGGTGACTTTGGGCGCCTTGTGGTAGGCGCCGAGCAGCTGCTCGAAACGGCTCGCGTCGCCCTTCGCGCGGTCGACGACCTGCGACTTGTAGGCCTTCGCCTCCTGGATCCGGCGCGCCGCCTCGCCCCGCGCCCGCGGCAGCAGATCATTGGCGTAGGCCTGTGCCTGGAGCTGGAGGCGGTCCTTGTCCTCGCGTGCGCGGATGGCGTCCTGGAACGCACCCTGCACCTGCTCCGGCGGCTGGATGTCCTGCAGGTTTACGCTGGTGACCTTGAGCCCGGTGCCGTAGCTGTCGAGGGTCCGCTGCAGCAGCTCGCGGGTCCGCCGGGCGATGGCCGCCCGGCCCTTGCCCAGGGCAAAATCCATGGTGCTCTTGCCCACCACCTCGCGAATCGCGCTCTCGGCGGCCTCGTCCAGCGTGGTGTCCGGCTCGCGGACGCCGAACAGGTACGGCCGCGCCCTGGCCACGCGGTACTGCACCGTCATGTTGACGTTGACGATGTTCTCGTCCGCCGTGAGCATCAGCGACTGGTGGTTGAAGCGGCGGATCCTGTTGACATCGACGCGGGACACGGACTCCACGGGCCAGGGAGCGTGCCAGTGCAGCCCCGGCAGGGTCGTGGTTTCGTAACGGCCGAAACGCAGGACGACGGCCTTCTGCGCGGAGTCCACCTGGTAGAAGCCGGACAGGACCCAGACCGCGAGCAGCACCATCACCATCATGCCGATCCCGCTCCAGCCGATACCGCCGCCCCCGCCCGGGCCGCGGCCGCCGCCGAAGCGCCGCCGCAGCCACTGCTGCAGGCGACGGAGCAGCTCGTCGAGATCGGGGGGTCCCTGATTGCCCTTGTTTCTTCCGCCCCAGGGATCCTGGCCGCCGGGTTCGTTCCAGGCCATAAGAGAGAGCTCCGGTGAGCCGGGTTCGACGGACCGAGCCGCGCCCCGCGTCCCGCAAGGATGTGGAGTGATTCAGATGCTGCGGCCCAAACAGCGCATTCTATTGGGCATGCATGGGTGCCGCAAGCTGGCGTCCCACCGGCGGCTCGGCCTCGAGCCCCTCCTCGCGGCAGAAGCTGGCGTAGACCCGGCGCGGCAGCGCCACCTCGAGCAGCCAGCCGTTCTCGTCCACCGACTCGCTGCACACCGCGCCCAGGTCGAACAGCCGGGCGCGCGCCCGGGTCGCGGCCAGCGGCAGTCGCAGCCGGGCATGCACGATTTCGCCCTGGAAGTACTCCAGCAGCCCCTGGCGCAGCAGATCCAGCCCGGACGGCGCGGTCGCGGACAGGCGCACCGATTCGGGGAGGCCCTGCCCGTCACGCGCGAGCACCGGTGCGCCGCCGGCGAGATCGATCTTGTTGTAGACGGTCAGGCGGGGCACGCCGGCCGCGCCGATTTCCCGCAGTACCGCATCGACCTCCTGCATGCGCTCCCGGTGGTTGGGGTCCGCGGCGTCGACCACGTGCAGCAGGAGGTCGGCTTCCAGGGTCTCTTCCAGCGTCGCGCGGAAAGCGGCCACCAGGTCCGGTGGCAGGTCGCGGATGAAGCCAACGGTGTCCGCCAGGACCACCGCGCCGCCGCCGTCCAGCTCGACCCGGCGCAGGGTCGGGTCGAGCGTGGCGAAGAGCTGATCCGCGGTGTACGCGCCGGACCCGGTCAGGGCGTTGAACAGGGTCGATTTGCCGGCGTTGGTATAGCCCACCAGTGCCACGGTCGGAACCGAGGCCTGGCGACGGGCCCGCCGGCCCTGCTCGCGCTGGCGGCCGACGCGTTCGAGCCGGGCCGTGAGGCGCTGGATGCGCTTGCCGATCAGGCGCCGGTCGGTCTCCAGCTGGGTCTCGCCGGGCCCCCGCAAGCCGATGCCGCCCTTCTGCCGTTCCAGGTGGGACCAGCCCCGCACCAGCCGGGTCGACAGATGGCGCAGCTGCGCCAGCTCCACCTGCAGCTTGCCCTCGAACGAGCGGGCGCGCTGGGCGAAGATGTCCAGGATCAGGCCCGTCCGGTCGAGCACGCGCGCCCCGGCGAGCCGCTCGAGGTTGCGTTCCTGGCTCGGGGAAAGGGGGTGGTTCACCACGACCAGGTCCGCGGCGTGCTCCGCCACGGCGTCCCGGATCTCGGCGGCCTTGCCCCCGCCCACGAAGTAGCGCGGGTCGGGGCTACGCCGGCTGCCGCCGATCCAGACCGCCGCTTCGGCCCCGGCGGACACGACGAGCTCGCTGAACTCGCCGTGCCCGGCGGTTCCCGGCGCGCCTATGTCCAGGCTGACGAGAACCGCCCGCCGCCCCGCACGGGGACGTTCAAACACGGACGGGCCTCATGTTGATCCGGCACTCAGAAATTACCGAACTCCGGCGCTTTCGATTCCTCCGCGGGAGGTCCCGGCAGCTTGACGTTGCGGGCCGGCACCACGGTGGAAATCGCATGCTTGTAGACCATCTGGCTGACGCTGTTCTTCAACAGCACCACGAACTGGTCGAAGGAGTCGATCTGGCCCTGCAACTTGATCCCGTTGACGAGATAGATCGACACCGGGATCTTTTCCTTGCGCAAGGCGTTCAGAAACGGTTCCTGCAAAGACTGCCCTTTGGCCATTGTCTTACTCCATTCTATTTCTTATCCCACGAGCCTCTCGCGGACTGATGTTCGCTCCATTCCGGCGCCTTCCAATCCGTCCCGGCCATACCCGATCCCGGATAATATAGCATACGTCACAAGCACATCCCGCCATTTGCGGTCACGGATTCGACCCGTTCCGCGACCTTCGCGGGCAGGCCCGGGTCGTCGCTGTCCAGCCATACCGCGTCCGGCTCGCGCCGCAGCCAGGTGAGCTGGCGCTTGGCCAGCTGCCGGGTGGCGGCGACGCCCCTGGCGATCGCCTCGTCGCGGGTGCGGCGCCCGTCCAGGTATTGCCACAGCTGACGGTAGCCGACGGCCCGCATGGACGGCATTTCCGGGGCCAGATCCGGACGCGCCCGCAGGGCACGCACCTCGTCGATGAACCCCTGTTCCAGCATTTCATGGAAGCGCTGCGCGATCCGCTGGTGCAGGAGCGCGCGCGAAGAAGGCGACACGATCACTCGCGTGATCCGGTACTCAGCCGATTGGGCACCCTGACGCCGGTAAAGTTCCGTGGGACCGTATCCGGTCAGCCGGTGCAGCTCCAGGGCCCGCTGGATCCGCTGGGGATCGTTGCGATGGATGCGAGCCGCGGCCTCGGGGTCGATCTCCGCCAGGCGCCGGTGCAGCGCCTCCCAGCCCACGCGCCGGGCCTCGTCGCGCAGCGCTTCGCGCGCCGCCGGGTCGGCCGGCGGGAGATCGTCGACCTTTCCCTGCAGGGCCCGGAAGTACAACATCGTCCCCCCCACCAGCAGCGGCACCCGGCGACGGGCGAGAATCGCCTCGATGCATGCCAGCGCATCCCCGCGAAAGCGTCCCGCCGAGTAGGGGCGGGACGGCTCCAGGATGTCCACCAGGTGGTGCGGCACGACGGCACGCAGCTCCCGGGAAGGCTTGGCGGTGCCGATGTCCATGCCCCGATAGACCTGCGCCGAATCGACGCTCACGATCTCCACCGGGTAGCGGCGCGCCAGCTGCACCGCCAGGCCGCTCTTGCCCGACGCGGTCGGCCCCATCAGGAACATCACCGGGGGCCGGGACGCTGCCCCCCTGCTGGTTGTGCCGGCACCGTTCATTGACCGCGCAGGAACAGCCGGTCCAGCGCCGCCATCTCCAGCTCGGTCCAGGTCGGCCGGCCGTGATTGCACTGCCCGCTGTTCTCGGTCCGCTCCATCTCCCGCAGCAGCGCGTCCATCTCCGCCCGTGTGAGGCGGCGGTTCGCCCGCACCGAGCCGTGGCAGGCCGCCGTCGCCAGCACCTCGTTCACCCGTTCGCGCACCCGGCTGCTGCGCCCGTGCCGCGCCAGATCGGCCACCACGTCGCGCAGCAGGGCGTTGGCGTCCGCCTCCCGCAGGGGAGCCGGCAGGCCGCGCACGAGGACCGACTCGGGTCCGGCGCGACTGAGCTCGAAGCCAAGCCGGGCCAGCGCGTCCTGCTCGGCCTCGACCAGGTCCGCCTCGGCCCGCGTGAGGGCCACGCTCACCGGCACCAGCAGCGGCTGGGCACCGGCCCCGCCCTGCTCCACGGCACGCTTGAGGCGCTCGTAGGTGATCCGCTCATGGGCGGCGTGCATGTCCACCAGAACCAGCCCGCGCGCATTCTGGGCCAGGATGTAGACCCCGTGCAGCTGGGCCAGGGCGTATCCCAGCGGCGGTGCCTGCGCATCGGGGGCTGCCTCGGCCACCTGCGTTCCGGCGCCCGCCCCGATCGCCGGGCCCGGCCCCGGATGCGGCTCCTGGAAGCGCATGCTGGCCTGCAGCGCGCCCGTTTCCGCACGTGCCGGCGCGCGATTCCCGGCATGCGCGGGGGAGACGGCGCGCGCGGGTGTTCCGCCCGCCGGGCGCTCGGTGCCGGCAGCGGCGATCGCGCGCTCGATGGTCCGGAACAGGAAGTCGTGCACGGTGCGGCTGTCGCGGAAACGCACCTCGTGCTTGGCCGGATGCACGTTGACGTCCACGCCCGCCGGCGGCATCTCCAGATAGAGCACGTAGGCCGGATGACGGCCGTGGAACAGCACGTCCTGGTAGGCCTGGCGCACGGCGTGGGCGATCAGCCGGTCCCGCACCATGCGCCCGTTGACGAAGAAGAACTGCAGGTCGCCCTGGCTGCGCGAGAACGTGGGCAGGCCGATCCAGCCGCGCAGGCTCAGCCCGGCCGCGGCGTATTCGATGCCGAGCGCATTGTCCGCGAACGCGGCGCCGAGCAGCGTCTCCAGCCGTGCCGACCGTTCGCCGGGAGTCGTGGCGGCCGGCAGCTCCAGCATCCCGCGCTCGTTGTGGCGCAGGCGCACGCCCACGTCGAAGCGTGCCAGCGCCGTCTGGCGCACCACCCGCTCCAGGTGACCGAACTCGGTGCGCTCGGTGCGCATGAACTTCCGCCGTGCCGGCGTGTTGTGGAACAGGTCGCGCACCTCGACCGTGGTGCCGGGAGGATGCGGCGCGGGAACCGGGTCCTGCCCGGCCGGCCCCTCGACCGCCCAGCCATGCTCGTCGCCGGCAGTCCGGGAAACCAGCCGCAGGCGCGACACGGACGCGATGCTGGGCAGGGCCTCGCCGCGGAAGCCGAGGCTGTGCACGCCCTCCAGGTCCGCGAGCGTGGCGATCTTGCTGGTGGCGTGGCGATCCAGCGCCAGCGCCAGCTCGGACGCCGGGATGCCGTCGCCGTCATCGCGCACGCGGACCAGGCGCAAGCCGCCCCGCTCCACGTCCACGTCGAGCTGACGCGCGCCGGCGTCGAGGCTGTTCTCCAGCAATTCCTTGCACACGGAGGCCGGCCGTTCGACGACCTCGCCGGCGGCGATCTGGTTGACCAGCTGGGACGGAAGGCGGCGGATCATGTGCCGGATTCTAGCAATCTTCCAGGAAGGATTGTCATGCCTCGGAGCCCCCCGCGCGCTTCGCCGGGCAGGCGCGGGTGCGGCGGTGCGACGTCGAGCGAGCGCGCAGCCAGCGGCTGAGACCCGACCACGGCCGCCGGAGGATCGGCACGCTGTCCCGGATCGCCCGGAACCCGGTCCCTGCCCGCGGCTGCGGCAACCCGGCTCAGTCCACGGCGTGGCCGGCGTACGCCTCGCCGCGCGGCGCCCCGTGCCCGGGAGCGACCCGCGCCACCCGCCGGTCCGGCGCCCGCCGGCCGGCCGCGTAGCGGCGGATGCCGGCGAGGATCGCCGCGGCGACCCTGCGCTGGTACGCGCTGCTCGCCAGCCGGCGCGCCTCGCGCGGGTTGGAGATGAAGTCGGTCTCCACCAGGATCGAGGGGATGTCCGGCGACTTCAGCACCACGAAGCCGGCCTGTTGGACGCGCGGCTTGTGCACCGGCCCGATGCGTCCCAGCTCGCCGAGCACGCGGCTGCCGAGATCGAGGCTGGCGTCGATGGTCGCGGTCTGGGACAGATCCAGCAGCACCGAGGCCACCAGGGGATCCTTGTCCTCCAGGCTCACGCCGCCGCGCAGGTCGGCCGCGTTCTCCTGCTGCGCCAGCCAGCGCGCGGCCTCGTCGCTGGCACCGTGCCGGGAAAGCACGTACACGGACGCGCCGCGCGCCGCCGGATCGCGATACGCGTCGGCATGGATCGAGACGAACAGGTCCGCGCGGGCCCGTCGGGCGACCCGCATGCGCCCCCGCAGGGAAACGTAGCGGTCCCGGCGCCGGGTGAGCACCGGCCGGAGCCCCGGAGCCGCCTGCATGTCGCGGTACAGCAGGCGGGCGATCGCCAGGGTGAGGTTCTTTTCCTCGAGCCCGTTGGCCGTCGCGCCCGGATCCTCGCCGCCGTGGCCCGCGTCAATGGCGACCACCAGCGGCGCCCCCGCCGGCCCGGGCACGGCCGTGCGCACCGGTTCCTGCCGGTCACGCCCGAACAGGTCCAGCACCAGCCGGTCACTGCTGCCGTCACGTGACGGCAGCAGGAAGCTGCGGGCGCGAGCCGCACGGGCAAGGTCCACCACCAGGCGCAGGTCATCGCGGCGGCGGATCCCGGCGCGCAGGCGGCGCACCAGGCCGACCGCGCGCACGTCCGGCAGGCGGGCCGCCAGGCGCGTATCGGGAAGATCCACGACCAGCCGTTCCGGATGGTGCAAGGCAAAGAGCTGATGCGACACGCGGCCGCTGAGGTCGAGCACGATGCGGACGTGGTCCGGCGCCTCCCGCACGCGAATGCCGTCGACCCGGACCCCGGCGGCCCGGGCACCGCAGGCAACGCAGGCAAGACAGGCCGCCAGGAGGAATGTCGCCTTGTGCATCCTGTTGCCCCTCGCGACCTCGTGCCGGATGCCGGTTTCGACCCGGCTCGTGGCTCGAGATTACAGTGGCGGGGAGCGAAAAACCAATAGTTTCTGATGGATAGGGGAACTAGCTAGAAACAGACTCTCTGTGGTCGCTCGCGAAACAAACCCCAGGTGACTGTTTTTATTGTCGTTTTCAGGGCCCCGGAGGGTTTTCCGCGGAGCCCGCCAGGCGCGAGCCCACGGCCCCGGCGGTTTGCACGATCAGCTCGCGTCCACCGTCGCAGTGCCGGAACGTCAGGGTGACGTCGGCCCGCGGCAGCTCGCCCCCGGCCCGTTCGGGCCACTCGACCAGCCAGACGGTACCGGGGGCGTCCTGGTCGCGCACCCCGAGATATTCCAGCTCGACCGGGTCCGCCAGGCGGTAGAGGTCCATGTGCAGGAAACGGCGACCGTCCAGCTCGTAGGGTTCGACGAGGGTGTAGGTCGGGCTGCGCACCGGTCCGGGCCATCCGAGCGACCGCAGCAGCGCCCGGACCCACGAGGTCTTGCCCGCGCCGAGCTCGCCCTGCAGGGCGATCACCAGGTGCGTGTCGCCGGGCAGCCGGTGCAGGGCGCGGGCGAAGCCCGCGGCGTGACGCTCCGTGTCCGCCGGCCCGGGCAGCAGGACGCGTGCGGCGTCGCTCACGGATTGACCAGGAGCCGCAGCCGGGGCATCAGGTCCAGGGCCGCCAGGCCCCGTTCGCCGTCGGCGGCGGCCGCGTCGGCCGCGGCGCCGTGGACGAACGCGCCCACGCGGGCCGCGTCGAAGGGCTCGAGCCCCTGCGCCAGCAGGCCCGCGACGACCCCGGTGAGCACGTCGCCCATGCCGCCGGTGGCCATGCCCGGGTTGCCGGTGGCGGAGACCGCCAGGCGCTCGCCGTCGGCGACCACGGTGCCCGCCCCCTTGAGCACCGCCACCGCCTGGTAGCGCCGGCTGAGCGCGCTCGCGGCGGCGAACCGGTCGGACTGCACCTCGGCAACGGTGCTGCCGAGCAGCCGCGCGGCCTCACCGGGATGCGGGGTGAGCACCCAGCGCTCGCGTTGCTGCGGGCGTTCCGCCAGCAGGTTGAGGCCATCGGCATCCAGCACCAGCGGCTGCGGCGCCGCGAGCACGGTCTCGAGCAGGCTCCGGGCCCAGTCCGACCGTCCCAGGCCGGGTCCCGCCGCGACCACCGTGGCCCGCTCCAGCAGGGGCGCCAGGTCGGCACCGCCGCCGACGGCGTGGCACATGAGCTCCGGGCGGGCGACGTTGACGCTGCCGGCGTGGTCCGGGGCGGTGGCGATGGACACCAGTCCGGCGCCGGTGCGCAGGGCGGCCTCGCCGGCCATGCGCACGGCCCCCGGCATGCCCGGCCCGCCGCCCGCCACCAGCACGTGACCATGGCGGCCCTTGTGGGCGGTCCGCGGACGCCGCGGCAGCAGGCGGGACAGTTCCTCCCGGCCGACCCGCCGGGCGGACGGCCCGGTTCCGTCGTAGACCGCCCCGGGAACCCCGAGATCATCGAAGTGCAGCACACCGGTGCAGTCGGGAGCGTCGCCGGTGAGCAGCCCGCGCTTGAGGCCGATGAAGGTGACGGTGAGGTCGGCCCGCACGGCCGTGCCCATGATCCGGCCGCTGTCCGCGCTCAGCCCCGACGGGATATCCACCGCCAGCACGGCCGCCCCGGCGGCGTTGATCATGTCCACCAGCTGCCGCGCGTCGCCGCCGACCTCGCGGCTGAGCCCGGTGCCGAGCACCGCGTCGACGATCACGTCCGCGCGGGCCGCGGCCAGGTCCGTCCCCGGCACGTACGCCTCGTAGTCGCCGCCCGTCTCCAGCCACGCCCGGGCCGCCCGGTGCGCGCTGCCCCGGAGCGCGTCGGGCTCGCGCAATCCCAGCAGGCGCACTTCCAGGCCCGCCCGGCGGGCCAGCCGGGCCACCACGTAGCCGTCACCGCCGTTGTTTCCGCCACCGCAGCAGACCACCAGTCGCCGGACCCCCGGCCAGCGTCGGCACAGCTCGCGGAAGGCCGCCCGGCCCGCGCGTTCCATGAGTGTCTCGCCGGGGATGCCGAAGCGCTCGATCGCGGTGCGGTCGAGCTCGCCCACCTGGGATGCCAGATAGAGATTTTGGGGAAGCTCCTGCATGTCTGTCATTATACTGCTCCTGTTCCACCGCATGGACCTCCCCAACCCCGCCGCAGCATGAACGACCCGTCAGGCGAAGCCCCGCCGCAGGATGCGGCCACGCTGGAGAAGCTGGCCCGCGACGTCCGGCGGTGGACGCGCGAGCTCGGCTTCACCGGCGTCGGCATCACGGACGTGGACCTGTCCGGGGATGAGGCGCGGCTGCTCCGGTGGCTGCGTGCCGGACGGCACGGCGACATGGAGTGGATGGAGCGCCACGGCACCCTACGCAGCCGGCCGCGGGAGCTGGTGCCGGGCACCGCGCGGGTGATCGCGGTCCGCATGGACTACTTCCCGCCGGGACGGGACGCCCGCGAAGTCCTGTCGCGGCCGGAGCTGGGCTACGTGTCCCGCTACGCCCTGGGGCGCGACTATCACAAGCTCATGCGCCGCCGGCTGCAGAAGCTCGCGGAGCGGATCCGCGCCGCCAGCGGCAGCGTCGGCTACCGCGCCTTCGTCGACAGCGCACCGGTACTGGAGAAGGCACTCGCCCGCAAGGCGGGGCTCGGCTGGGTGGGCAAGCACACCAACGTGCTGTCGCGGAACGCCGGTTCCTGGTTCTTCCTCGGGGAGCTGTTCACGGACCTGCCCCTGCCCACGGACAGCCCGGTCGAGGATCGCTGCGGCAGCTGCCGGAGATGCATCGACGTCTGTCCGACCGGCGCCATCACCGGTCCGCGGCAGCTGGATGCCCGCCGCTGCATCTCCTATCTGACCATAGAGCACCGGGGCAGCATCCCCGAGTCGCTCCGTCCGGCCATCGGCAACCGCATCTACGGCTGCGACGACTGCCAGCTGGTGTGTCCCTGGAACCGCTACGCGCATACCACGGCGGAGGCGGACTTCGCGCCCCGCAACGGGCTGGATGCACCCGCGCTGTCCGCCCTGCTGGGCTGGGGCGAGCGGGAGTTCCGGGCCCGCACCGAGGGGTCGGCGATCCGGCGCATCGGGCACGAGCGCTGGCTGCGCAATGTCGCCGTGGCGCTGGGCAACGCCCCGCCATCGACCGCGGCGGTGCACGCCCTGTCGGCGCGCGCCGATCACCCCTCGGCCATGGTCCGCGAGCACGTGGCCTGGGCGTTGCGGCGCCAGCGTCGCGGGCGGACCCGGTGACGGTCCGCCAACAGCAAGGCCCCGGTGACGGAGTCACCGGGGCCTTCGCGTCGGGGTCCCCGCGGTGCAGACCGGATCAGGCGGCCTGCACCGGGATGGTGTTGCGGGTGTGCGTGACGTTGTTGTGCTCGTCCAGATACACCAGCCGCGGCTCGTGCTGCGCCGCCTCGCCCGCGCTCATGCCGGCGTAGGCGCAGATGATGACGCGGTCGCCCACGGCCGCCCGGTGGGCCGCGGCCCCGTTCACCGAGATCACGCGGGAGCCCGCCTCGGCGCGGATCGCGTAGGTCGTGAAGCGCTCGCCGTTGGTGACGTTGTAGATCTGGATCTGCTCGTAATCGAGGATGCCCGCCGCGTCCAGCAGGTTGCCGTCGATTGCGCACGAGCCCTCGTAATCCAGCTCGGCGTGGGTGACGCACGCGCGGTGCAGCTTGGCTTTCAGCAGATTCACTTGCATGGCTCGTCTCTCGGCTTGCATTGGCGTGCCAGGGACTACGGGAGCGGTACTTTAAGGGAAACTATGCAGGACTTCCAGTACCCCCGAAACTGTCAATCCTGCGCGGTCGGAGCCGCGCACACGCGGACGTTGTCGATCAGGCGTGCCGGCCCCATCCAGGCGGCCCCCAGGATCACGAGCTGGCTGTCGCCGGCTTCCGGCGGGGCCAGGTCGGCGGCGCGGCGCACCGCCAGGTAGTCCACCCGGAAGCCCGCGCGCTCCAGCCGTCCGGCACCCTCGCGCTCGAGCGCTGCATAATCCCGGCGGCCGCCGCCGACGGCATCGCGCAGGGCCGCCAGCGTGCGGTACAGCGCGGGGGCCCGCTCGCGCTCGCCGGCGTCCAGGTAGCGGTTGCGGGAGCTCATCGCCAGCCCGTCGGGCTCGCGCCGGGTCGGGACGCCCTCGATGCGCACCGGCAGGAACAGCTCCGCGACCATGCGACGGATCACGATCAGCTGCTGGAAATCCTTCTCGCCGAACACCGCGACGTCCGGAGCGACCAGGTTCAGAAGCTTGGCCACGACGGTCGCCACGCCGGTGAAATGACCGGGGCGGGACGCACCGCAGAGCACGTCCGAGATGCCGGGAAGCTGCACCAGGCAGCGTGCGGGCAGGCCCAGCGGATACATCTGTGCCGCGGCCGGCGTGAACAGGCAGTCCACGCCCAGTGCCGAAAGCGCGCGCCGGTCCTCCTCCGGCGTCCGGGGATAGGTCGAAAGGTCCTCGTTCTCGCCGAACTGGGTGGGATTGACGAATATGCTCACGACCACCCGGTCGGCGAGCGAACGCGCCCGCTCGACCAGATCGAGGTGCCCCTGGTGGAGGTTGCCCATGGTGGGCACGAAACCCAGCGAGCCGCCGTCCCGGCGCCAGTCGCCGACCAGCTCCCGCAGGTCCCCCGGCTGCTCGACCGGGCGCATGCTCAGAAACAGTGCTCGGGTGCCGGGAAGGAGCCGTCGCGGACGGCGCCGACATAGGCCCGCAGGGCCCCCGCCACGCCGCCGGCTTCCTGCATGAAGTTGCGCACGAAGCGCGGCTTGCGTCCCACGGTGATATCGAGCATGTCGTACAGCACCAGGATCTGGCCGTCGACCGCCGGGCCGGCGCCGATGCCGATCACCGGGACCGGCGACATCTCCGTGACCCGCCGCGCCAGATCCGTGGGTACGCACTCCAGCAGCAGCATGTCGGCGCCCGCCTCGCACAAGGCCCGGGCGTCGTCCAGCATGCCCTCCGCGGCGGCGTCCTCGCGCCCCTGCACCTTGTATCCGCCGAGCTTGTGCACGAACTGTGGCTGCAGCCCGATATGGGCACACACGGGGATGCCGCGGCTGGTCAGGAACGCCACCAGCTCGGCCTGCAGTGCGCCGCCCTCGAGCTTGACCATCTTGGCGCCGCCCTCCTGCATCAGGCGCGCCGCGTTGCGCACCGCGAGATCCCGCGTGGCGTAGCTGAGAAACGGCATGTCGGTCATCAGGAAGGCCCGCTGCAGCCCGCGCGCGACCATGGTGCTGTGGTAGGCCATTTCCTCGACGCTCACGGGCACGGTGCTGTCCCGCCCCTGCACCACCATTCCGAGCGTGTCGCCCACCAGCACCACATCCATCCCGGCTTCGTCGAGCCGGGCCGCGAAGCTGGCGTCGTAGGCGGTCAGGCAGGCGATCTTTTCGCCGTCCTGTTTCATGCGGCCAAGGGTCGGGAGGGAAACGGGACCGGCGGCGCGATCCCGCGACTTGCTGGCATTGGTGCTCATCGACAGAGGCTCCGCGCAACGGTGCCGGGCACGCGGGCAGTCCCGGCCGTCATCGGCAAGGCCGCAAGCATACCGCAGGTGCCGCGGGACAGGCCAGCGACGGTGTCAGAGAATCTCGGGCATGGGGTTGAAGTAGTGCCGCCCCGATCGGACCTGGCGCATCTGATCGAGCAGCAGGCCGTAGGCCTCGTCGCCTTCCGCCAGGTTGATGCCGGCGGCGTTGACGATCAGCAGCGGCGCGGCGTCGTAGCCGTGGAAGAACTCCATGTAGGCCTCGTTGAGGCGGGTCAGGTAGTCCCGGCCGATCTGGCGCTCGTAGTCGATGCCGCGGCGGGCGATCCGGTCGAGCAGGGCCTCGACCGGGGCCTGCAGGTAGATGACCAGATCCGGACGGGGCGGCGCCACCGCCAGGCGGTCGTGAACCTGCCGGTACAGAGCGTACTCGTGCCGGTCCAGATTCACGCGGGCGAACAGCTCGTCCTTCTCGAACAGGAAGTCGGCGATCCGCAGCGGCCGGAACATGTCGGCCTGCTGGATCTCCTCCATCTGCCGCACCCGCTGGAACAGGAAGAACAGCTGTGCCGGCAGCGCGGCGTCCCGCGGACGCGTATAGAAGCGCTCCAGGAAGGGATTCTCGCTGGCCCGCTCCAGTAGCAGCTCGCCGGCGAAGCTGTCGGCGAGGCGTCGCGCGAGACTGGTCTTGCCCACCCCGATCGGACCCTCGATGGCGATGTAACGATGCGGCAGTACGGTTTCCATGCCCCGCTCTTCTTGTCTCAGTCCAGCCGCACCAGGCCGTCGGCCGGGCAGCGGCGCGCCAGCTGCTCCACCCTGCCCCGCCCGGGGATCATCAGGTCCGGTGCCAGCTCCCGCAGCGGATACAGCACGAAGCCCCGATCCGCCACGCCGGGATGGGGAATCACCAGCTCCGCGGTGTTCATGCTCAGCTCATCATAGAGGAGCAGGTCCAGGTCAAGCGTCCGGGGGCCCCAGCGGGGCCCCTCGCGCCTGCGGCCGTGTCGCCGCTCCAGGGCCTGCAGCGCGTGCAGCAGCTGACCCGGGGTCAGCTCCGTGTCCAGCGCCGCCACCGCGTTGACGTAGTCCGGCTGGTCCGCGGATCCCATGGGCGTGCTGCGATACAGCGACGATCGGCCTGCCAGCCGCGTCCGCGGCAGCTCCCCGAGCTCGCCGAGGGCGCGCCCCACCTGTGCCAGCGGTTCCTCCAGGTTGCTGCCCAGCCCCACGTACGCGCGTGCACCGCGTGTCACTGCCGCCTCCGCCCGCGCCCGCGCCGCCGGCGCCGGCCGCGCCCGGAGCCGCCTTCGGCGCCCGCGAGCATCTGCTCCTGCTCGCTGCGGTTGACGTTCTGTATCCGGGTCCACCACTCGGCCAGCTCGGCGTCGACTTCGCCGGCGCCAGCGCGCAGCAGCAGGAAGTCATAGGCCGCCCGGAAACGCGGATGGCCGAGGAGCTGCCATACGCGCTTGCCGCGTCGGCGCTCGAAGCGCGGCTGCAGCTGCCAGATCTCGCGCATGGGCACGCGGAAGCGCTTGGGTATGGCCACGGCGTCGATCTCGGAGGCGACGACGTCGGATGCGGCGACATGCAGCGCCTCCGCGGGTGCGCGCTCCTCCTCCACGCTCGTGGCTTCCTTGCGCACCGCGCCCCACAGCAGTGCCGCGAACAGGAACGCGGGCGTGACCGGCCGGTCCTCGTCGATGCGCCGGTCGGTGTTCTCCATCGCCTGGCGCAGCAGGCGGTCCGTGGGTCCGTCCTCCCCTTCGGCGCGCAGCGCACGCTCGGTCCGGGGGAACAGCTGGCCGAACAGGCCGTGCCGGCGCAGCCCCTCGTAGCTGGCCAGGGCATGACCGGACAGGAACAGCTTCATGGATTCGTCGAACAGGCGCGCCGGGGCGATCTGCCCCAGCAGCGGCCCGAGCTCGTGGATCGCATCCTCGCTCGCCTGGTCGATGGCGAACCCGAGCTTGGCGGCGAAGCGGATGGCGCGCAGCATGCGCACCGGGTCCTCGCGGTAGCGCACCGCGGGATCCCCGATCAGGCGCAGCATCCCGCGCCCGAGGTCGCGCATGCCGCCGGTGTAGTCGTGTATCGAGAAATCGGCGATGTTGTAATAGAGGCTGTTGACCGTGAAGTCCCGGCGCAGCGCGTCGTCCTCGATACTGCCGTAGACGTTGTCGCGGATCACCCGTCCGCTCTCGTCCTGCAGGCCCTCGCCCTCGCCGCTGTCGTGGCCGGCACGGAACGTCGCCACCTCCACGACCTCGCGTCCGAACAGCACGTGCGCCAGGCGGAACCGCCGCCCGATCAGGCGGCAGTTGGAGAAGACCCGCTTCACTTCCTCCGGCAGGGCGTCGGTGGCGACATCGAAATCCTTGGGCTGGTGTCCCAGCAGGAGGTCGCGCACGCCGCCGCCGACCAGGAAAGCCTCGAAGCCGGCCTTGTGCAGCCGGTACAGCACCTTGAGGGCGTTGTCCGAAATATTGGCGCGGGAAATGCTGTGTTCCGAACGCGGTATGATTGTCGGAGATATTGTTTCTGCCACCGGTTCCCTTGGGATTTCGCGACACTGCAGGAGGTTGTCGGGCTTGAGCAATTTGCAGCCAGCCGTATAATAGCACCGGTCGTGCGCCCGTGAGTACACGCTGGCGCGCCCAGTCCACGACAAGCAGCTCCCTTCGTCTAGCGGTCCAGGACGCCGCCCTCTCACGGCGGAAACAGGGGTTCGATTCCCCTAGGGAGCGCCAATTCCCCGGGTAGCCCACCACATGCAGCCAGCCCGCGTTCCGGAGCAACCCACGGTCATCCGGCGCCCGGGCCTGCCGCGCCGCCTGGCGGCGATCCTCTACGACTCCCTGATCCTGCTGGCGCTGCTGATCCTGGCCACGTTTCCGCTGATGCTGTTCACCCACGGTCAGCCGATCCCCGCCGGGACCCACGCCTACACGTTCTATCTCCTGGTGGTCGCCTGGCTGTTCTTCGCCGGCTTCTGGACCCACGGCGGACAGACGCTGGGGATGCGCAGCTGGCGTCTGCGCCTGGCAACCGCCGATGGCCGGCCGGTGGGCTGGCTGCGCGCCACGCTGCGCTTCCTGGCGGCGATGCTGTCCTGGGCGGCCCTCGGGCTTGGGTTCCTGTGGCAGTGGGTCGACCGCGAGGGCCTGTGCTGGCACGATCGGCTCTCGGGCACGACCCTGCAGCTCCTGCCCCGACCCGCGCGACGGCCGCCCCCGGCAGGCGACGCCTCCGACCGAAGCTGACCGGCAACGCGGCCCAGCTAGCGCACCCGGCGGATCCCCCAGACGGCGGCCGCCACGATCAGCAGCGTCGGGATCCAGGCGGTCACCGCCGGGTCGATGCCGTACACCTGGGCGCTGCTGAGCAGCGCGTTGTTGGCCAGATAATAGCCCACGCCGATGACCACCCCGACCAGAACCCGCTGGCCGGTACCGACAGAGCGCAGCGGTCCGAAGATGAACGGGATCGCCAGCAGCACCATCGCCGGGACCGTGAACGGCTCCACCACCTTGGCCCAGAATTTCGTCCGGTAACGGTCGTATTCCAGGCCGTTGCTCCTGAGGTAACGGATGTAGCGGTAGAGACCCGGGAGGGTCAGGCTCTCCGGCTTGACCACGAACAGGTCCAGAAGCTCCGGGCTCAGGCGCGTGCGCCAGGCCTTGCTCGCCTGCCGCGTGACGTGCACCCCGTCCGACCCGAAGCGGGACGCGACGTAGTCGTGCAGCGTCCAGCGACGGGCGCCGATGGTGGCGCTGCGCGCGTGCGCGGCGACCACCAGCCGGTGGCGGTCGTTGAAGCGGTAGACGTCGATGCCCGCGGCCTGTCGCCGTGACTGAAGCTCGGCGATGCTGACGAAGCGGTTGCCGTCCCGCAGCCACAGGTGGCCGTGGATCTGCAGGGTCGCGTGCCCGCTCTCGGCCCGGGCCTTGAGCCGGGTGGCCAACTGATTCCCCTGGGGGGCGACCAGGTCGCCCAGCAGATAGCAGCACACCAGCAGCACCACGCCGGCGAACAGTGCGGCCGAGCTCAGGCGCGCAAGCGACAGCCCCGACGACCGCATCACCATCAGCTCGCGTCCCGCGGCCAGCGAACCCAGCCCGAACAGTGTCCCCAGCAGCACCGCGATGGGGAACATTTCATAGGCGCCTTCCGGCAGCTGCAGCAGCACGTACTCCAGTGCCTGGACGATGCCGTAACCCCCGCCCACGTGCTCGATTTCCGCCAGGAAGTTGAGGAACAGATTGAGCGCCATCAGCGCGAGCAGAACCTGCAGCGTCCCCAGCAGCACCGCCCGGACCAGGTAGCGATCCACGATCTTCATTTCAGGCGGCTCCAGGCACCGCGCAGGCCCAGCATCCAGGCCCAGCCATTCTGCCGGGCCAGGAGCACGAACGCCACGGCCACCCCCAGCGCGTGCACCCAAAGCAGCCCGATCGCCGGCGGCACCTGCCCGCCGGCGATCCAGCTCTGTCCCACGCTGAGCAGGTTCGAGTACACCATGTAGACGAGCAGCCCGAGCAGCACCCGCGCCGAACGGCCCTGGCGCGGCCCGCTGTGTGCCAGGGGCAGCGCCAGCAGCGTGAGCACCAGGGCCGACAGCGGAATGGACAGCCGCCAGCGCAGCTCGGCCTTGTCCCCGGGGTCACCGGACGCGATCAGCGCGGTGGTGGACTTGATGCTGTGGCGATTGCTCTCGTTGCCGGAGCGGGGCAGCTGGTAGCGGATCCCGTGGGTGTGGAAGCGCACGATCCGGAAGTCCGCCGAGCCGGGCCTGCCGCTGTAGCGATAGCCGTTCACCAGCACCAGCACCCGCGCGCCCGGCTCGATCCGCTGCTCCCCGCGCGCCGCGAAGATCACCACCGGCTCGCCGTTGCGGGTGGTGCGGATGAACACGTTCCGGAGTTCGCGGCCGTTGTCGCTGGTGCCCTCGGCGTAGAATACCGAGTGCCCCGAATCGAAGGCCTTGAACTCGCCGGCCGCGATCGCGCCGAACCGGACCGCCCGCTCGGCCGCCTGGCGCACCTCGTAGCTCTGCCGCTGGGACCAGGGGCTGAGCCAGAAGGCGAGCACCGCCAGCAGGATCGCCACGGCACCCGCCAGCATCAGCAGGGGCCGGTACAGCCGCGCCGGGCCGACCCCGCAGGCGGCCAGGGCCGTGAACTCGCTGTCCCGGTACAGGCGGCCGAACGCCAGAATTATGGCGACGAACAGGGCGGCGGGGATCAGGACCGTGAAATACTGCAGGGCGGCGAGCCCCAGCAGGTGAAAAATCACGTTCTGGCTGAGCTTGCCGGCAGCCGCGTCACTGAGAAACCGGACGTAGCGGGAACTGATCAGGATCAGCATCAGGACGCCGGTCGCGGCGATCCAGGTCTGCCCGACCTCCCGGAGGATATAGCGGTCAATTCGACTCAGCATGCATGTTCCGGGAAGAAAGGCGATTTAAAAAAATTTCCGCTTTCAATACACTACGCACTCGGATGCGGATCCCGCCGTGGCGGCCGCCGCCCGGTGCCCGGACGCGTCGCCGGTCCGCGTCACAGCTGCAGATTCCAGGCCTGAGCATACTGGACGATGGGTATGCGCGCACGGCCCCGCGGGGCCGTTCCGCACTTTGCCAGCCCGGGATGCAGGCGGCAATACGCCGCCGCCCCGGCGGGAAGCGAAGCGGTGATCCCGTCGCCTCCCGGGCCCGCCGCGGGCGAGAAGCAACAGGAGCGAAGCCCTATCCACCGCCGGCCCCGCCCGTGCGCCGGCGTCGAACCAGGAGTGATTCGATGGACTACTCGGTCAAGAGCGGAAACCCCGAGAAACAGCGCGTCGCCTGCGTGGTTGCGGGCGTATTCGACCATCGCCGCCTGCGTGGGGCGGCGGCGGACATCGACCGCGTCAGCGGGGGCTACATCTCCGCCATTACGCGCCGCGGGGACATGGACGGCAAGGTGGGCCAGACGGTGCTGCTGCACAACGTCCCGAACACCCTCTGCGACCGGGTGCTGCTGGTGGGCTGCGGCCGCGAGCGCCAGTTCGACGACAAGGCCTGTCGCCGGGTGAACGCCCAGGCTGCCAGAGTGCTGGCGGACTACGGCGCCCGCGACGCGGTCAGCTTTCTCACCGACCTGCACGTGCGTGGCCGCGACATCTCGTGGAAGGTCCGGACCGCCGTGGAGGTCACCGAGCACACCCTCTATCGCTTCGAGGAGTTCCTCAGCGACAAGCAGGAACCGCGCCGACCCCTGCGCCGCATGACCTTCGCCACCCCCAGTCGGCGCGAGCTGCCGGCGGGCGAGCAGGCCATCGCGGTGGGCCGGGCCACGGCCGCCGGGGTCCGGCTGGCGCGCGACCTGGGCAATACCCCCGGCAATGTATGCACTCCCACGTACCTGGCCGAGCAGGCGTTCCGCATGGGGCGCGAGAAAGCCGGCCTGACGGTGCGCGTGCTGGAAGAGAAGGAGATGGCCGAGCTGGGAATGGGCGCCCTGCTCAGCGTGTCCCGCGGCAGCGCCGAGCCGGCCAAGCTGATCCTGATCGAGTACCAGGGCGGCGGTGCCGACGAGCGACCGTACGCCCTGGTCGGCAAGGGCGTGACCTTCGATGCCGGCGGGATATCCCTCAAGCCGGCCGCGGCAATGGACGAGATGAAGTTCGACATGTGCGGGGCGGCCGCAGTGTTCGGCACCATCAGCGCGGTGGCCGACCTGGGCCTGCCGATCAACGTGGTCGGCGTGGTGCCCAGCTCGGAGAACCTCCCCGACGGCGCGGCCAACAAGCCCGGCGACATCGTCCGCACGATGTCCGGACAGACGGTGGAGGTGCTGAACACGGACGCGGAGGGCCGCCTGCTGCTGTGCGATGCGCTGACCTACACCGAGCGCTACAAGCCCGCCGCCGTCATCGACATGGCCACGCTTACCGGGGCATGCATCATCGCGCTGGGGCACGAGGCCAGCGCCGTGTACGCCAACGACGGGTCGCTGGCGCGGGCGCTGGTCGCCGCCGGCGAGGCCAGCGGCGACCGCGGCTGGGAAATGCCACTGTGGGACGAGTACAAGGAGCAGCTCAAGAGCAACTTCGCCGACACCGCCAACGTCGGCGGCCGGCCGGCGGGCAGCATCACCGCGGCCTGCTTCCTGTCCCGCTTCACCGGCAACATGCGCTGGGCACACCTGGACATCGCCGGCACTGCCTGGAAGAGCGGCAAGGAGAAGGGTGCGACCGGCCGGCCGGTGCCGATGCTCATGGAATACCTGCTCGAGCGCGCACAGCGGCACTGAATGACGCGCATCAGCTTCTACCTGCTTGCCGACAGCGCGCCCGAGGCGCACCTCCGGGTAGCCTGCCGGCTGGCGGAGAAGGCCTACCTGCAGGGCCAGGGGGTCTACCTGCATGCCGGGGGGCCCGGCCAGGCGGAGCGCCTCGACGAGCAGCTCTGGAGCTTTCGCGACGGCGCCTTCATTCCGCACGCCCGGTCCGGCGAGGAGGACGGCGAGCCCGTGGTCATCGGGCACCAGGCGGACGCGCAACCGCGCCAGACCGGCGTCCTGATCAACCTGGATGACGCGGTGCCGGCGTTCTTCGGGCGTTTCGACCGCCTGCTGGAGATCGTCCCCGCGGGAGAGGAAGCGCGCGGCAAGGCACGCGAACGCTTCCGGTTCTACCGCGATCGCGGCTACGATCTGGAGACGCACGAGCTGGCGCCGAGAGACCGATGATCGACAAAGACGCGGACGACAACCAGCAGAGCATCGACTTCGACAGGGGGCAACAGGGCGGTGGGGACTCCGGCAGCGGATACCCCGGCGGGGAGATCCCGACGCTTGACCAGGTGGTCGAGCGCGACGCCGGGCAGCCACAGCCCGAGGCCCGCCCCGATCTGGAGCGGGCCCTGGACGACCTGGAGGCGCTCACCGGACGCTTGCACGCGGAAGTGCTCTCGCAGATGCGCGCGCTGATGGAGCAGGCGCTCGACCGCGCGCTGGCGGGAATCCGGGACTCCCTGCTGGCCGAGCTCGACGACGAGCTGGCGCGCCGCGTTCCGGCGGCCGTGGACGAGGCCGTCCGGCGCGGAACCGGCGAGGACTGACCCCCGCCGCGCCCGAAGCCGGTGCGCGGCCTCGCTGCCGCGCGGAGCACCCCGGGGCGCGCTGGTATAATGCCCGCTTTTCGCCTTGCCAGGCGCGGCGCGTTCGCGGCGCCGCGCGGCCGACAGCATCCGAATACGCAATGGACAAGACCTACAATCCCCGCGCAATAGAACAACACTGGTACCGGATCTGGGACGAGCGCGGCTATTTCGCGCCCCGCCCCGCCCGCCCGGGCGCAGGCAGCTTCTGCATCATGATCCCGCCGCCCAACGTGACCGGCAGCCTGCACATGGGGCACGCGTTCCAGGACACCCTGATGGACACCCTGGTGCGCTACCACCGGATGCGCGGCGACGCGACCCTCTGGCAGGCGGGCAGCGATCACGCGGGGATCGCGACCCAGATGGTCGTGGAACGCCAGCTCGCGGGCGAGGGCAGCGATCGCGTCTCGCTGGGTCGCGAGCGCTTCGTCGAGCGGGTCTGGCAGTGGAAGGCCGAGTCCGGCAACGCCATCAGCGGACAGCTGCGCCGACTCGGCGCCTCGCTCGACTGGTCCCGCGAGCGCTTCACCATGGACGAGGGGCTCTCGCGGGCCGTGCGCGAGGTATTCGTACGGCTGCACGAGGAGGGCCTGGTCTACCGCGGCAAGCGGCTGGTCAACTGGGATCCGGTCCTGAAGACCGCCATCTCGGACCTGGAGGTGGTCTCGGAGGAGGAGCGGGGCCACCTCTGGCACCTGCGCTACCCGCTGGCGGACGCCGACGGCGAGCCGAGCGGCGAGTACCTGGTGGTCGCCACCACCCGTCCCGAGACCATGCTGGGGGACACCGCCGTGGCGGTGCACCCGGAGGACGAGCGCTACCGTCACCTGATCGGGCGGCGCGTGTGCCTGCCGCTGACCGGGCGCCTGATCCCGGTCATCGGGGACGACTACGTCGACCCCGAGTTCGGCACCGGGTGCCTGAAGATCACCCCCGGGCACGACTTCAACGACTACGCGGTCGGCCAGCGGCATTCCCTGCCACTGATCAACGTGTTCACGCCCGACGCCCGCATCGGCGACCGGGCCCCGGAGCCCTACCGGGGGCTGGACCGTTTCGACGCGCGCGAGCGCATCGTAGAGGATCTGCGCGCGCAGGGGCTGCTGGAGGCGGTGACCGATCACACGCTGATGGTGCCGCGGGGCGACCGCACCGGCGAGATTCTCGAGCCCTACCTCACGGACCAGTGGTTCGTGCGCGTCAAGCCGCTGGCCGGGCCCGCCATCGAGGCGGTCGAGCGCGGCGACATCCGCTTCGTGCCCGGCAACTGGGCCCGAACCTACTTCGAATGGATGCGCAACATCGAGGACTGGTGCATCTCGCGCCAGATCTGGTGGGGACACCGGATTCCCGCCTGGTACGATCCCGACGGCAACGTCCACGTGGGCCGCAGCGAGGCCGAGGCGCGCCGCCGCGGGGGGTTGACGGACGACGTGCCGCTGGAGCAGGACCACGACGTGCTGGACACCTGGTTCTCGTCGGCGCTGTGGCCCTTCTCGACGCTGGGGTGGCCCGAAGACACCCAGGCGCTGCGCACCTTCTACCCCACTTCCGTGCTGGTGACCGGCTTCGACATCATCTTCTTCTGGGTCGCGCGCATGATCATGATGGGACTGAAGTTCACCGGCGAGGTCCCGTTCCGCGACGTCTACATCCACGGCCTGGTGAGGGACTCGGACGGGCAGAAGATGTCGAAGTCCAAGGGCAACGTGCTCGACCCGATCGACCTCATCGACGGCATCGACCTCGAGTCGCTCGTGGCCAAGCGCACCCGCGGGTTGATGCAGCCGCAGATGGCGCGCTCCATCGAGAAAGCGACCCGCCGGCACTTCCCGCACGGGATTCCCGCCTTCGGCACCGATGCGCTGCGCTTCACCTTCGCCGCGCTGGCCTCCACCGGGCGAGACATCCGATTCGACCTGAACCGGGTCGAGGGCTACCGCAACTTCTGCAACAAGCTCTGGAACGCGGCCCGCTACGTGCTGATGAACACGGACGGCCAGGACCTCGGGGCGGATGCCGGCGAGCGCAGCCTGAGCCAGGCCGACCGCTGGATCCTGTCGCGCCTGTCGCGCACCATCGACGCGGTCCACGAGCACATCGCCGCCTACCGCTTCGACCTCATGGCGCACGCGCTGTACGAGTTCGTATGGGACGAGTACTGCGACTGGTACCTGGAGCTGTCCAAGGCGACACTGCACGACGACGGTGCCGACGCGCGTGCCCGGCGCGGCACGCGGCACACGCTGCTGCGGGTGCTGGACGGCATCCTGCGCCTGCTGCACCCGCTGATGCCGTTCATCACCGAGGAAATCTGGCAGCGCGTGGCACCGCTGCTCGGCGCCGGCGGGGATGCGCCGGAGACCATCTGCCTGCAGCCCTGCCCGGAACCCGGCGAGCTCGCGCGTGACGATGCCGCCGAGACGGAGATGCAGTGGGTGATGGAGTTCGTCCTGGGGCTGCGGCGCATCCGCGGGGAGATGGACATCGCACCGGGGCGGGCGCTGCCGGTGGTGCTCCAGGATGCGGACCCACGCTCACGCGAGCGCGTGGACTCCCACCGGGCCTATCTCGACAGCCTGGGACGGCTGGAGTCGATCCGCTTCCTGGATGCCGGCGAGACGCCGCCGCAGGCGGCCACCGCGCTGCTGGGGCGCATGAAGATCCTGGTGCCGATGGCAGGCCTGATCGACACCAGTGCGGAGCTGGAGCGGCTGGACCGGCAGATGGCGAAGCTGGAGCAGAACCTGGGCCGGACGCGCCGCAAGCTGGCCAACGACTCCTTCGTGCAGAAGGCCCCCGCGGAAGTGGTCGACAAGGAACGGGCCCGACTGGATTCGCTGAGCCGCTCGCTGGACGAGCTGCGGGCCCAGCGTGAGCGGATCGCGGCGCTGGACTGAGCGCGGCGGACTCAGCCGCCGCTCTCGAGCCGCTGCAGGTGCTTCCGGGTCAGCTCGTAGAGCCGGCGCGACGGCCCGATGTCCTCGTAGACGGGATCGCCCTCCTCGTCCTCGGCCACCACCCGGGTGCCCTCGACGTACGGGAGCGCGCTCTCGAGCTCATCCAGGGCCGACGAGATCAGGTCCGTAATAATCTGGGATTCGGTGCGCAGCGGATACATCTCGGCAAGCGCCGCGATCCGGGCCGCATCGTGTACCGGCAGACGAACGCTGTACTCGCGCGCGGTAAGCTTCTCCGCGGCCTTGCCTTCCCACTCCTGCACCAGCTCCTTGATCGACATCTGACATCCTCGACGAATGGGCGGGGCTCCTCTCGACCCCGCGAACAACCCTGGCCCCCGACCGGCCGACTCAGCCCACACCGTTCAGGTGCAGGATCAGCTGCACCAGCCCCCACAGGCCCAGCACGAACAGAACCGTCGCCAGCAGCCCGATCACGATATAGTGAACCGGACGTCCGCGCGTGGTGTCACGGCGGTAGTTCTTCTCGCTCTGGACGCCAAAGAAGGCGGCGAGCACGCTCCAGACCACCTGCCAGAAGCCGGGAGCCTTGTCCCCGCGGCGCTCGTTCATCTGCATCCTCCTGCTCGGCGCCCGGATTCTATCAGTCTTCCCCGAGGTATTGGTACTGACCCGGCAGAGGTTATGCAGCCGCCCGTGCCGCCATCGGCGGCGATCACCTGTGATACGATTGCCGCATCCGGCGCACCGCCCCGTGCGCGGCCGCATATCATTAAAGACCCGATGCCCTCAGACATCCACGAAGCCATCGCCACGATCGGCACCGTCATTCTCGGCAAGGACCGCGAGATCCGCCAGGCCATGGCCTGCCTGCTGGCGCGCGGGCACCTGCTGATCGAGGACATCCCGGGGGTGGGCAAGACCACCCTGGCACAGGCGATCGCGCACACGCTGGGCCTGGAGTTCCAGCGCATCCAGTTCACCAGTGACCTCCTGCCTGCCGACATCACGGGCACCTCCGTGTACGAACGCGATACCGGCCGCTTCCGTTTCCTGCCCGGACCCGTATTCGCCCAGCTGGTGCTGGCGGACGAGGTCAATCGCGCCACGCCCAAGAGCCAGAGCGCCCTGCTGGAGGCCATGGAAGAGCAGCAGGTCACCGGCGACGGCGAGACCCGTCCGCTGCCCCAGCCCTTCTTCGTGATCGCCACCCAGAATCCGACCTACCAGCTCGGCACCTTCCCGCTCCCGGAATCCCAGCTCGACCGCTTCCTGATGCGCCTGCGGCTGGGCTACCCGGACCCCCGGGCCGAGCGGGCCCTGCTGCAGGAACGCGACCGGCGTGCATTGATGCGTTCGCTGTCCCCGGCCCTTTCGCCCGAGGACCTGATCGCCCTGCAGGAGCGCGTGGAGCAGGTGCATGTATCCGATGCCCTGCTGGACTACGTGCAGGCGCTGGTGCGGTACACGCGGGAGAACGCCGGCTACCGCACCGGGCTGTCGCCGCGGGCCGGGCTGGCGCTGCTGCGCAGCGCGCGGGCCTGGGCCCTGATCGACGAGCGCGGGGAGGTGCTCCCGGAAGACGTGCAGGCGGTGCTGGAACCGGTCGTGGCCCATCGCCTGCACGTCAGTGACGAGCAGGAATACGGCGACGCCCGGGTGGTACAGCAACTGCTCGAGTCGGTCGCCATCCCCTGAGCCCCGGCATGCGCTCCCTCGCGGCACTGCGGCAACGCGGTCAGGAGTGGGCCGCGCGGCGCATCTCCCGGCGCCCCGGGCCCGTGCGGGTGGGAAGGCGCCACCTGTACATCCTGCCCAGCGGCTACGGGCTGGTCTACGCGCTGATGCTGTTCGTGATCCTGCTCGGGGCCATGAACTACAGCAACAGCATGTCCTTCGCGGTCTGCTTTCTCCTGGGCGGGCTCGCGCTGGTGGCGATGCATCACACGCACCGCAACCTGCTGGGCCTGCGGGTCGCCTTCGACGGGGCAGCACCGGTGCTGGCCGGCCAGGATGCCGCCTTCCGGATGCACCTGGAGAACCCGGCGGGACTGCACCGCGTCGGCATCACGGTCGAATCGCCCGTCGGGTCCGCGGAGCCGTTGGACCTGGCCCCCGGTGGCTCGGCCGTCGCCACCGTCCGGGTGCACGCCACGCGACGCGGACGGCTGCAGGCGCCGCGGTTCGCGCTCAGCACGCGGCAGCCGCTGGGGCTGTTCCACGCCTGGAGCTGGATCGACATCGAGGGCGAATGCCTGGTCTATCCGGAGCCGGCCGTCGACGCGCCGCCCGTCCGCCGGGGCGGCGCCACGCGCGACGGTGAGGCCGGGGGCCGGCGGCGCGGGAGGGAGGATTTCGACGGGCTGCGCAAGTACCACCCCGGCGATTCCTTCCGGCACATCGCCTGGAAGGCGGTGGCGCGCCAGCAGGACGTGATGACCAAGGTCTTCCTGGACACCTCCGACCGGGCTCATCGTCTCGAGTGGGACAGCCTGCCGGAATTCGATCCCGAGCAGCGCCTGCGCATCCTGTGTCGCTGGATCCTGGACTGCGACACGGCGGGAGTCGACTACGGTCTCGAGCTTCCGGGCCGGGCCATCTCGGTGGGACGGGGTCCCGCCCAGCGGGAGCGCTGCCTCGCCGCCCTGGCGCTGTTCCCCGCGGCGGAGCCCGGCTGAGCATGTACCGGAACGAGGCGCTCCCGCCGGCCCGCCTGCGGTTGCTGCTCGCCAGCCTGCTGGCGGTCACGCTGCCGCTCACTCCCTACCTGCCCGCCTGGATCTGGCCGGTGGCGGCCGCCTGCGCGCTGTGGGCGGTAATCGGGAGCTGGCGCTCGCTGCCGCTGCCTCCGCGCTGGCTGCGGGTGTTCCTGGCGGTGGCGATGCTGGCGGGAGTCTACCTCAGCGAGGGGGGGCTCAACGGCCAGCGGGCCGGTGCCTCGCTGCTGGTGGTGATGGTGTCGCTGAAGCTGATGGAGACGCGCAGCTACCGCGACGGCATGATCCTTGCGTTCCTGGCCTACTTCCTGGCCGCGACCGGGTTCCTGTTCGACCAGTCCATCCCGCGCGCGGTCTACCTGTTCGCCTGCCTGCTTCTGGTCACGCTGACCCTGGCCGTGGTCGCCGCACCGGGTACGGCACTGCGGATACGCCCGCGGCTGCGCTCGGCCGGCGCCATGCTGCTGCAGGCGGTACCGCTGATGCTGGTGATGTTCGTGCTGTTCCCGCGGCTGCCGGGGCCGCTCTGGGGCGCGCCGCCGGCGACCACCGGCCTGACCGGCCTGGGCAACTCGATGTCCCCCGGTGACATCACGCACCTCGCGCAGTCGCAGGCGGTCGCGTTCCGGGCCTACTTCCGCGGCCGGCCGCCGCCCGGGAAAGAGCTCTACTGGCGTGGCCCGGTGCTCTGGCACTACAACGGCCGGCAGTGGGCCCGCGGACAGCGGCGCCGGAAGGAGAACGAGAAGCTGGTCCCGCACGGCAAGGCCGTACGCTATCACATCATGCTCGAGCCCAGCGGCACGAGCACCCTGCCGGCCCTGGACATTCCCGCCGGCGGCGGCGGCAGCGGCGTCCACCTTTCGCCCGGGCGGACCCTGGTCCGGGACGGATCCGTCGACCATCGCCTCGAGTATCGGGCGGTCTCCTACCCCGACGCCGTGCTCGCTCCCCGCCTGCCTCCCGCCGAGCGCCGCCGGGCCCTGCAGCTGCCCGCCGGCATCGATCCGCGCGCGCGAGACCTGGCGGCGGGCTGGCGCAAGCGGGGCCTCGCCCCCATGCAGATCGTGCACCGGATCCTGCACCGCTTCCACACCCAGGACTACTACTACACACTGAATCCGCCTCCGCTCGGCGCCGATGCGGTGGACGATTTCCTGTTCCACACCCGGCGCGGCTTCTGCGAGCACTACGCCAGCGCCTTCGCGTTCCTGATGCGCGCCGCGGGCGTGCCGGCGCGGGTGGTCACCGGCTATGCCGGCGGGGAGTACAACCCGCTGGGCAGCTACTACATCGTCCGCCAGTCGCATGCGCACGCCTGGGACGAGATCTGGATCGCGGGGCGGGGCTGGATCCGGGTGGACCCGACCGAGGCCGTCGCGGCCCGGCGCATCGAGCCGGGCATCGCGACCGGCGGCGGCGGCCCCGGCGGTGGCGGGAACGCGGCATTCGGGGGATTGGGCATCCTGCGCCAGGCGCGGCTCGGCTGGGACACGGTCAACCAGGCCTGGGACGCCTGGGTCCTCGCCTATGGCCCCGAGCACCAGCGCCTGACCATGGCCCGGCTGGGACTGGGCGACCTGTCGGCCGGCGGGCTGGTGATCCTGCTCACGCTGATCGTGACCGGCTTCATGGGTCTGCTGACGCTGTTCCTGGTCTGGCGTCACCGTCCGCGCACCGCCGACCCGGCCCTGCGGGCGTGGCGGCGCTTCTGCGCCCGCCTGACCCGCGCCGGACTGCCACCCCGCCGCGGCGAGGGCCCGTGCGACTACGCCCGGCGCGTGGCGGCTGCCGAACCCCGGCTGGGCCCCGAGGTGGAAGCCGTCTCGGGCCTGTACATCCGCATCCGCTACGGCGGCGAAACGGACCCCGGGACCCTGGCCGCGCTGCGCCGCCGGGTGGCCCTGTTCCACCCGATGCCGCGGCGCTGGCGCGACCTCATGCGAGCGCCACGCCGTGCTCGCGGGTCGCGTGGAAGCTGACTTCCGGCCAGCGCTCCATGGTCAGCTCCAGGTTCACCCGCGTGGGCGCCACGTAGACCAGCGCGTCGGCGTGATCCCTGGAGAGGTACTCCCTCGCCTTGTCGCGGAATTCCTCGAGCCGGGCCGGGCTGTCGCAGGTCACCCAGCGCGCCGTGGCCACCGGGATGTTCTCGAAGCTGCAGTCGACGCCGTACTCGCTGCGCAGACGCGCCGCGACGATGTCGAACTGCAGCGGGCCCACCGCGCCCAGGATCAGCTCGTTGCTCGCCAGCGGGCGGAACAGCTGGGTCGCGCCCTCCTCGCAAAGCTGCGCGAGCCCCTTCTGCAGCGCCTTCATGCGCATCGGGTCCCGCAGCACGGCGCGCCGGAACAGCTCCGGGGCGAAGTTCGGGATGCCGGTGAACTGCAGCTCCTCCCCCTGGGTGAAGGTGTCGCCGATGGCGATGGTGCCGTGGTTGTGCAGGCCGATGATGTCGCCGGGCCAGGCCTCGTCGGCGTGCTCGCGTTCCTGCGCCATGAACGTCAGGGCGTCGGGGATCTTGACCTCTCTTCCGGCGCGCACGTGGCGCAGCTTCATGCCCTTGCGGAAGCGTCCCGAGCACAGCCGCAGGAACGCGATCCGGTCCCGATGCGCCGGGTCCATGTTGGCCTGGACCTTGAACACGAATCCGGTCAGCGCCTCCTCCTCCGGCCGCACCGTGCGGGTCACGGCTTCGCGCGGCTGCGGCGGAGGGGCCTGCCCCACGAAATCGTCGAGCAGCTCCTGCACGCCGAAGTTGTTGATCGCCGCGCCGAAGTAGACCGGGGTGAGCTCGCCGGCGAGATAGCGGCCGGCATCGAAGGCATCGCTCGCCTCGCGCACCAGCTCGATCTCCTCGCGGAACGCGCCCGCATCGCTGCCGAGCGTCTCTTCCAGCTCCGGGTTGTCCAGCCCGTCGACGTGGCGCCGCGCACCGGCGCGGCCGTCCTTGCGGGCCTCGTACAGGTACAGCCGGTCCTCCAGCAGATGGTAGATGCCGCGCAGGCGCCGTCCCATGCCGACCGGCCAGGTCACGGGAGCACAGCGGATGCCGAGCACCCGCTCGACCTCGTCCAGCAGCTCCAGCGCCTCGCGCCCCTCGCGGTCGATCTTGTTGACGAAGGTGAAGATCGGCGTGCGGCGCAGCCGGCACACCTCCATGAGCTTGATGGTGCGCTCCTCGACGCCCTTGGCCGCGTCGATCACCATCAGCGCGGAGTCGACCGCGCTGAGCGTGCGATAGGTGTCCTCGGAGAAGTCCTCGTGTCCCGGGGTGTCGAGCAGATTCACCACGCGTCCGGCATAGGGGAACTGCATCACCGAGGTGGTGACCGAGATGCCGCGCTGCTTTTCCATCTCCATCCAGTCGGAGGTGGCGTGGCGTGCGGCTTTGCGTCCCTTCACGGCGCCCGCCATCTGGATGGCGCCGCCGAACAGCAGGAGTTTTTCCGTCAGCGTGGTCTTGCCGGCGTCCGGATGCGAGATGATCGCGAACGTGCGTCGGCGCGCGGCCTGGTCGTGAACTTCGGACATTGGGGTAATCGTCGGGAAACCGTGTGAAGCGACCGGCCCGGTCCCGGCCGGGACCGGCGGGTCAAACGCGCGATTCTACCAGAGATGGACCCTGCGCGGGGGTCGGGGAGAGGGCCCGCTACAGCCCGCGCAACAGCACCAGCGCGTCCTCGCGTCCGCGCGCGGCGGGATAGTACCCGCGCCGCACGCCGATCTCGACGAAGCCGCTGCGGGTGTACAGGCGTACCGCCGGGCGATTCGAGGGCCGCACTTCCAGGAAGGTGTTCAGCGCCCCGTGGCGGCGTGCCACCTCCAGCATGTGATCCAGCAGCTGCCGCCCCAGCCCGCGGCCCTGGCAGTCCGGGTCGACGCAGATGTTGAGGATGTGGCTTTCGTCCAGGAATACGGACATGATGCTGTAGCCTGCCAGGCGCTCGTCCAGCTCCATCGCCCAGGCGCAGTAACCGGCCCGGAGGCATTCCCGGAAAATCCCGGCGGTCCAGGGGAAGGCGTAGGCACGCCGCTCGACATCCATGACCCGCCCCACGTCCGCGGGCGTCAGGGGGCGCAGGGTCACGGGAGACATTTCCGGCACGGCACTCATTGGTCAGCGTCTCCCAGCTCTCGCATCGCCAGTTTGAGGTCGGCCCAGGCCTTGCGCTTCTCCTGCGGTGAACGCAGCAGGTACGCCGGATGATAGCTTACCACCAGCGGAATCGCATCCGGACCGTAGCGATGCACCCGTCCGCGCAGGCGGCCGATGCTCGCGTCCGTCTGCAGCAGCCGCTGCGCCGCGATCCTGCCCACCGCCAGGATCAGGCGCGGCCGCACCAGCTCCAGCTGGCGGTGCAGGTAGCCCGCGCAGGCATCGGCCTCTTCCGGCTTCGGGTCCCGGTTCTTCGGCGGCCGGCACTTGACGATGTTGGTGATGAACACGTCGTGCCCGCGGCTGCGGCCCATGGCGCGGAGCATCGCGTCGAGCAGCTTGCCGGCACGGCCCACGAAGGGCTCTCCCTGGCGATCCTCCTGGGCACCGGGGGCCTCGCCGATGACCACCAGGCCGGCATCGGGGTCTCCGACCCCGAACACCGTCCGGGTGCGCCCCTGCGCCAGGTCGCAGGCGTGGCAGCCCGCGACCGCCTCCCGCAGCTGCGCCAGATCCATGCGCTCCAGCGGGACCGGCCCGGCCCCGCCCTCCGGAGAAGGCGCGGCGGACGGTTCCGCGTGGGTCGCTGCCGGGGCGGCGGAGCGGTTCCTTCGCTCCCACAGCGTCACCCCGAGGGCCTGCAGGCAGGCTTGCCGGTGTTGACCACGCATCGAATGCCTGCCGGCCGGGCCGCTACACTTGCCCCATCTGCGGATGGAAACGCTGCACTGGCTGCAGCAGCTTGTTGAGGGCGTTCACGTAGGCCTTGGCGGAGGCGATCACGATGTCGATATCGGTCCCGGTGCCGTTGACGATCCGGTCCTCGCGGCTCAGCCGCACGGTGACGTCGCCCTGGGAGTCGGTGCCGCTGGTGATGTTGTTCACCGAGTACAGGAGCAGCTCGGCCTCGCTCGGGTAGATCGACTCGATGGCCCGGAACGAGGCATCCACCGCACCGGCCCCCTTGACCTCGGCGTGGCGCTCCTCGCCGTCGACGTTCAGCGTGACGATGGCCGCGGGCTGCTCGCCGGTCTCGGAGCACACGCGCAGGGAAACCAGCTTGATGCGCTCGTTGGCCTGGGTCAGCTCGACGTCCGAGACCAGCGCATGCAGGTCGTCGTCGAAGATCTCGTGCTTCTTGTCCGCCAGGTCCTTGAACCGCCGGAACGCCTCGTTGAGCTCTTCCTCGCGCTCGAACGCGACGCCGAGCTCCTTGAGCCGCGTGCGGAACGCGTTGCGGCCGGAGTGCTTGCCCAGCACCAGGCGATTGGTGTCCCAGCCGACGTCCTGCGCCAGCATGATCTCGTAGGTCTCGCGGCTCTTGATCACGCCGTCCTGGTGAATTCCCGACTCGTGCGCGAAGGCGTTGGCCCCCACGATGGCCTTGTTCGGCTGCACGTTGAACCCGGTCACCGTCGCCACCAGGCGCGAGCACGGCATGATCTGGCGGGTGTCCAGGTCCACGTCGCAGTCGAAGTAGTCCTGCCGGGTGCGCACCGCCATGACGATCTCCTCGAGCGCCGCGTTGCCGGCGCGCTCGCCGAGCCCGTTGATGGTGCACTCGACCTGCCGCGCGCCGCGGCGCACCGCCTCCAGCGAGTTCGCCACCGCCAGCCCGAGGTCGTTGTGGCAGTGTACCGAGAACACTGCCCTGTCGCTGTTGGGGACCCGCTGCATGAGGCTCTCGATCAGGTCGCCGAACTGGCCGGGCAGGTTGTAGCCCACGGTGTCGGGGATATTGATCGTGTTGGCGCCGGCGTCGATCGCGGCTTCCACGATCCGGCAGAGGAAATCGTGGTCGGAGCGGCCGGCGTCCTCCGGCGAGAACTCGACGTCGTCGGTATGCTCGCGCGCCTGCCGGACCGAGCGCACGGCCTGCGCCAGCACTTCGTCCGGGCTCAGGCCGAGCTTCTTCTCCATGTGGATCGGCGAGGTGGCGATGAAGGTGTGGATGCGGGCCCGCTCGGCCTCCGCCACGGCCTCCGCGGCCCGGTCGACGTCCGCCGGGTTGGCCCGCGCGAGGCCGCAGATCACGCTCTCGCGCACCGCCCGGGCCACCGCCCGGACGGACTCGAAGTCGCCGTTGCTGGCCGCCGGGAACCCCGCCTCGATCACGTCCACGCGCAGCCGCTCCAGGGCCTTGGCAATGCGGACCTTCTCCTCCCGCGTCATCGAGGCACCCGGGCTCTGCTCGCCGTCCCGGAGCGTGGTGTCGAATATGTAAAGCTTGTCTTTTGCGCTCATCGCTTCACTCCGCTGCGATGCCGCTGGTCGGGCGTGGGTTCACCGTGTACGCCGACAGCGACACGCTGTCATTCATCCTGGGGATTTCGGAATTCGGTGCTTGCTTGTCTGTCCCGCGAGGGACTGGAGTGCGGATATGCTGCCCCTCAGGGCAGCAGTCGCAGGCACAGCAGGAGGGTGGCCCGGAGATCGGGCCGGGGCGCGCAGCACGTGTCGGCGTTGATTGTCTCGCGCTCACTCATACCGGCGGTCGGGCCTTGCATTGGCAATGTGCCCGACTATAGACGAGTTGCCCTACCTTGCCAACCCCGCCGGCCGGCGCTCACCGGCCGCGCCCGCGCGGACCGCCCCGCAGCCGGCGCATCCCCGCCAGCACCGGGCCGGAGCACAGATACAGGAAGAACACCCCGAACAGCACCTGGGCGGGGTTGATGGCGATCAGGATGAACACCAGCACCACCGCCAGGATGTAGCGGAACGGCACCCGCTCGTTCAGGTTGATGTGCTTGAAGCTGTGGTAGCGGAAGTTGGACACCATCAGCAGCCCGGCGATGACGGTGAGGATCAGCGCGGGAAAGCCGAAGTCGTGCCCGGAAATCCCGGCCTCGCGACAGACCCATACCATGCCGGCGATCACCGCGGCGGCGGACGGGCTGGGCAGGCCCTGGAAGTAGCGGCGGTCCTGCCGCTCCGCCTGGGTATTGAAGCGCGCCAGGCGCAACGCCCCGCCGGCCGCGTAGACGAATGCGCCCAGCCAGCCCACCTTGGCCCAGTACCAGCCGTACTGCGACATCCCGGACAGGGCCCAGGAGTACACCACCAGCGCCGGCGCCAGGCCGAAGCTGATCATGTCCGAGAGGCTGTCGTACTCCTTGCCGAAGTCGCTCTGGGTGTGGGTCATGCGGGCCACCCGCCCGTCGAGCCCGTCCATCAGCATGGCCACGAAGATGCCGATGGAGGCCAGGCGGAAGTTCCCGTTCATCGCCGCCACGATGGCGTAGAAACCGAAGAACAGCGCGGCGGTCGTGAACAGGTTGGGCAGCAGGTAGATGCCCCGCCGACGGCGGGGTTCCGCCGCGCCGTCGGCGTCCTGATTGTCCTGCTCGGTGGACATTCCGGTTCGCTCCCGGGTCGTCCGGCCTGGCGCGGCCGGCGGACGTCAGTTGCGGCTCTTGTCCACGAGCCGGTCCTGGGCGATCCAGGGCATCATCGCGCGCAGCTTCTCGCCCACCTGCTCGACCAGGTGGGCCGAGCTCAGGCGGCGCCCGGCCTTCAGCACGGGGTTGCCGGCGCGGTTCTCCAGGATGAACTCCTTGGCGAAGCTGCCGTTCTGGATCTCGCGCAGGATATCCTTCATGGCTGCCCGCGAGTGCTCGTTCACGACGCGCTTGCCGCGCGTGAGATCGCCGTACTCCGCGGTGTTGGAGATCGAGTAGCGCATGTTGGCGATGCCGCCCTCGTACATCAGGTCGACGATCAGCTTGAGCTCGTGCAGGCACTCGAAGTAGGCCATCTCGGGGGCGTAACCCGCCTCGACCAGGGTCTCGAACCCGCCCTCGACCAGCGCCGTGACCCCCCCGCAGAGCACCACCTGTTCGCCGAACAGGTCGGTCTCGGTCTCCTCGCGGAAGCTGGTCTCGATTACCCCGGCCCGGCCGGCGCCGTTGGCGCATGCGTAGGACAGGGCGATCTCCCGCGCCTGGCCGGAATGGTCCTGCTCCACCGCGATCAGGCTGGGCACGCCGCCCCCCTTGGTATAGGTGGAGCGCACCAGGTGGCCGGGGCCCTTGGGCGCGATCATGATGACGTCGATATCCGTGCGCGGCTCGATCTGGCGGAAGTGGATGTTGAACCCGTGGGCGAAGGCCAGCGCGGCGCCCGGCTCGATGTTGGGGGCGATCACGTCGCGGTACAGGTCCGCCTGGTGCTCATCCGGCGCCAGCACCATCACCACGTCCGCGCCGCCGACGGCGTCGGCCAGCGACTTCACGGTCAGGCCCGCATCGCGCGCCTTGGCGGCCGAGGACGATCCCTCGCGCAGGCCCACCACCACGTCCACGCCGGAGTCGTTCAGGTTGTTGGCGTGGGCGTGCCCCTGGGAGCCGTACCCCAGGATGGCGACCTTCTTCCCCTTGATGACGGAAAGGTCGGCGTCTTTGTCGTAATAGATGTTCATCATGAAGCGTTTTCCCCTGAACCGTTCTGTTGCGATGCCGAAGGCGGCGCCCCGCCCCGTCGGCGTTCGGGCACGGCACCCGGCCGGCCCGGCTGGAACGACGACGCGTGCCGTCCCCGGAGGTCGCCTGCCGGATCCGGGACCGCCGCGCGTGTCCGATGCCGGCGCGAGATGCCCCGCCCGCGGGACGCGGCCGGATGCGGCCTACTTTCCGGGCAGGCCGAGGGCTGACTCGCCCCGGCCAATGCCCGACACTCCGGTGCGCACCACCTCGAGCACGTTGTCCTCGCCGGCCGCCTCGAGAAAGGCATCCAGCTTGGACGCGTCGCCGGTCATCTCGACCACGTAGGTGGAGCCGGTAACGTCGATGATGCGCCCGCGGAAGATGTCCACCAGGCGCTTCATCTCCTCGCGCAGCTCACCGCGCGCGAGCACCTTGGTGAGCATCAGCTCCCGCTCGATGTGGCTGCCCTCGGTCAGCAGGACCAGCTTGACCACGTCGATGAGCTTGTTGACCTGTTTCATGATCTGCTCGATGACGTCGTCGCTGCCCGAGGTCACCAGCGTCATGCGCGAGAGCGTCGGATCCTCGGTGGGCGCCACGCTGAGTGATTCGATGTTGTAGCCGCGGGCCGAAAACAGCCCCGCCACGCGCGACAGGGCCCCGGACTCGTTCTCCAGCAGGATCGAAAGTATGTGGCGCATCGCTTACACCAGGATCATTTCGTTCTGCCCGGCCCCGGCCGGAATCATCGGATAGACGTTCTCCGTCTGGTCCGTGATGAAATCCATGAACACCAGGCGGTCCTTCATCGCCATCGCTTCCTTCAGCGCCGGCTCCACGTCCGCCGGCTTCTCGATCTTCATGCCCGCGTGCCCGAACGCCTCCGCCAGCTTGACGAAGTCGGGCAGCGCGTCCATGTACGACATGGCGTAGCGGCCCTGGTAGAAGAACTCCTGCCACTGCCGCACCATGCCCATGTAACGGTTGTTCAGGTTCACGATCTTGATCGGGGCCCGGTACTGCAAGCAGGTCGAGAGCTCCTGGATGCACATGATGATGCTGGCCTCGCCGGTGATGCAGACCACGGGCGAGTCGGGGTGCGCCAGCTGCACGCCCAGCGCCGCCGGCAGGCCGAAGCCCATGGTGCCGAGGCCACCGGAGTTGATCCAGCGGTTGGGCCGGTCGAACTTGTAGAACTGCGCCGCCCACATCTGGTGCTGCCCCACGTCCGAGGTGACGTAGGCATTTCCGCCGGTCACCTCGTACAGGCTCTGGATCACATGCTGCGGCTTGATCACCTGCGAGCTGTGGTCGTAGCGCAGGCAGTCCGTGCCGCGCCACTCGTCGATCTGTTTCCACCAGGCTTTCAGGGCTTTCTGGTCGGGCTTGCCCGCCCCCTCCTTCAGGTGCTTGTTCATCTGGCCAAGCACGTTGCTCACCGAGCCCACGATGGGGATGTCCACCTTCACGGTCTTGGAGATCGAGGCCGGGTCGATGTCGATGTGCACGATGCGGGCATGCGGACAGAACTTCGCAACGTTGCCGGTGACCCGATCGTCGAAGCGCGCGCCGATGGCGATCAGCACGTCACAATGGTGCATCGCCATGTTCGCCTCGTATGTGCCGTGCATGCCCAGCATGCCCACGAACTGCGGATCGGTGCCCGGAAATGCGCCCAGGCCCATGAGCGTGTTGGTAACGGGGTAGCCGAGCAGGCGGGCGAACTCCGTGAGCTCCTTCGAGGCCCCGTCGAGCACCGCCCCGCCGCCGCTGTAGATCATCGGCCGCTGCGCCGACAGGATCAGCTCCACCGCCTTGCGGATCTGTCCGGCATGGCCCTTGCTGACCGGCTTGTAGGAGCGCATGTCGACCCGCTTCGGGTAGGTGAAGCGGGTCTTGGCCACCTGCACGTCCTTCGGGATGTCCACCACCACGGGTCCGGGGCGCCCGGTGGTGGCGACGTAGAACGCCTTCTTGATCGTGTCGGCCAGGTGCTCGACGTTCTTGACCAGGAAGTTGTGCTTGACGCAGGGCCGGGTGATGCCGACCGCGTCCACCTCCTGGAAGGCGTCGCTGCCGATGGCGTGGGTCGGCACCTGCCCCGTGAGCACCACCATGGGGATGGAATCCATGTACGCGGTGGCAATGCCCGTCACCGCATTGGTCACGCCCGGCCCCGAGGTCACCAGGACCACGCCGGGCTTGCCGGTGGCGCGCGCATAGCCGTCGGCCGCATGGGCGGCTCCCTGCTCGTGGCGCACCAGCACGTGCTGGATGTCCGGCTGGTTGTTGAGTACGTCGTAAATGGTCAGCACCGCGCCACCGGGATAGCCGAAGACATGCTTGACGCCTTCCTGCCTGAGACAGCGGCAGAGAATATCGGCACCGGTCAATTCCACTGAGGTCACTCCTGGTAATATGCGCTTGCGCCGGAAATGTGCAGGAACCTTCGGGATTCGAGGGCGCGCCCGGGCGGCCTCACCCGAGCGGACGGACCGCCTGGAGGTAAACCAGCAAATTACTTGTATCGGCGCTCGAAATCAAGGGACAATGGCGCCTGCAGGCGGCCCTGGGGCGGTCAAACGGCGCTTCCGGCATCGCCCGCGCCCGGAACATTCATTTCGCCCAATTTCCCGGCCGCGCGGCCCGGCCGTCGGTGCGCCGGTACACGCCGGCACCGGACGACTGTCCGGGCATGCCGGCAGCTCCATAATACGAAGCAACCCGACCCATACGCACCACCAGGAACGGCCCGACTCATGCGCGCATCCCAGTATCACCTGTCGACCACCAAGGAAACGCCCGCCTCGGCAGAGATCGTCAGCCATCAGCTCATGCTCCGCGCGGGCATGATCCGCCAGATGGCGGCCGGGCTGTACACCTGGATGCCGCTGGGGCTGCGGGTGCTGCGCCGGGTGGAGAACGTGATCCGGGAGGAGATGGACCGCAGCGGCGCACTGGAGGTGCTGATGCCCATGGTCCAGCCGGCCGAACTGTGGCAGGAATCCGGGCGCTGGGACCAGTACGGGCCGGAGCTGCTGCGGTTCGGGGACCGACACTCCCGGGACTTCTGCCTCGGCCCGACACACGAGGAGGTGATCACCGACGTGTTCCGGCGCGAGGTGCGCAGTCATCGCCAGTTGCCGATCAATCTGTACCAGATCCAGACCAAGTTCCGCGACGAGATCCGCCCGCGCTTCGGCATCATGCGCGCGCGCGAGTTCCTGATGAAGGACGCCTACTCCTTCCACCTGGACGAGGCCAGCCTGCGCGAGACCTACCAGGCCATGTTCGACGCCTACCACCGGATCTTCGACCGCCTGGGACTGGGCTTTCGCGCCGTACGCGCGGACACCGGCAGCATCGGCGGGCAGCTCTCGCACGAGTTCCACGTGCTCGCCGAGTCGGGCGAGGACGAGATCGCCTTCTCCACCGAAAGCGATTACGCCGCGAACGTCGAGCTGGCGGAGACGCCGGCGGCCGCGGGCAGCCGCCCGCACCCGGGCGAATCCCTGGCCCGCCACACGGGACCGCCCGGCCGGATCCCGGCGGAGCAGCGCGTGAAGGTCTACCTGGTGCACGGTGCCGAGACCGCCCTGGTGGGGCTGGCACTGCGCGCCGATCACGAGCTGAACGAGGTCAAGGCCGACAAGCTGGAGCAGGTGGCCTCGCCGCTGCGCCGGGCGACCCCCGGCGAGGTGCGCCGGCACCTCGGCGTCGACGCCGAACGCGAGCTGGGGCCGGTGGCGCTCGATTGCCCCCTGATCGCCGACCACGCCGTCGCGCACATGGCGGATTTCGCATGCGCGGCCAACGACGGCGCCGGCCATTACACCGGGGTCAACTGGGGCCGCGACACGCTGGAGCCGGCGATCGCCGACCTGCGCAACGTGCGCGCCGGGGATCCCAGCCCGGACGGCCGCGGCACGCTGCGGATCGCCCGGGGCATCGAGGTCGGACATATCTTCCAGCTGGGCGAGAAGTACAGCACCGACATGAACGCGCGCGTGCTGGACGACAGCGGCGAGGAACGCACCGTGATCATGGGGTGCTACGGGATCGGCGTATCACGCGTCGTCGCCGCGGCGATCGAGCAGAACAACGACGAGCGCGGGATCGTCTGGCCCGACACGCTGGCGCCCTTCCAGGTGGCCCTGGTGCCGGTGAACATGCCCAGGTCGGAACGGGTGCGCGAGGCCGCGGAAGACCTGTACCGGCGTCTGACGGAAGCCGGCGTGGAGGTACTGTTCGACGACCGTGGCCTGCGCCCGGGCGTGATGTTCGCCGACATGGACCTGATCGGCATCCCGCACCGGCTGGTGGTCAGCGAGCGCGGCCTGGAGGCCGGAACGCTGGAGTACAAGGGACGACGGGATGAACAGCCCCGCAACATTCCCGCGGAAGAAGCCCTCGGGGAGCTGCTCGGCAGGCTGCGGGCCGCGCCCTGAGCGTATCGGGCGCTGGCGCGCGGCCCGCTGCGCCGCGCTGCTCCTCGCGGTGCTGACCTGTGCTCCGGTACCGGCAGCCGCCGCCATGCAGCCGGGCGCGCCGGATCCGGGACTGGTGAAGGCGGTCCAGGCGGCCCTGGAACAGGACCCGCCGGGCTTCCACAATCGCTACGCGGCGGAGGTCTGGCTGATGGACATGTCGCACCGCCTGCGCCCCTTCCTCCCCGACCCGAAGCGGCGCCTGAAGCTGCTTCGGCTGGTCCATGCCGAGGCGCGGCGCGCGGACCTCACGCCGGAGCTGGTACTCGCGGTAATCCAGGTGGAGAGCGGCTTCCGCCGCTTTGCGATCTCCCCCAGCGGGGCGGAGGGCCTGATGCAGGTGATGCCGTTCTGGCGCAGACGCCTGCACCGGCCCGACGCCAACCTGTTTCATCCGGAAACGAACCTGCGCCTCGGCTGCGCGATCCTGCACTACTATCTCGACAAGGCCCACGGCGACCTGGTCAAGGCGCTGACGCTGTACAACGGGAGCTACGGCCGGGGACCGGCGTACGCGCGCAAGGTCGTGCACGCGCTGAATCACCGCTGGTACCGCCAGTAGCTGATCTAGCGGACGCTGAAATCATCACCCGGCTCGCCGTCGAAGCGTTCCGGGCGCACGTTCGTGACCCGGGCCGCCGGGGGGCCGTCCTGCAGCCACAGCTCGAGCTCACCGACGCCGGCCGCGCTGCCGCCGGCCACGACCTCGACGCGCCCGTCGGGCAGGTTGCGGGCCCAGCCGCGCAGCCCCAGTTCTCTCGCGCGGGCACGGGTGGCGGCACGGAAGCTCACGCCCTGGACACGCCCCTCGACCAGAAACCGGCGCCGGACTTGGTTCATGGCGGTCTCCGTTACGGATGGTGTCAGGTGTCAGGTGTCAGGTTTTGGGAAAGAAGGGCTCGGGGTGCTCCCTGCGCCCGTGGCCTTCGGACTCCGCCTGGTGGATCCTCCGGGTGTTTGCGCCTGGCGGGTTTGTCCCGCGGCAAGAAGTCAGATAGCGCTCTTACCTGAAACCTGAACCACCCATCCCATAAAGAAAGGGGCCCCGTAGGGCCCCTTCCCGGTCAGGACCGGTACCGCCGGTTCCGGTTCACTTCCCGGCCAGGTAAGCCTTGTCCGACTGCTCCGTGACACCCAGCTTCCAGGGCCCGCGGTGCTTGGCGTGATACTCCGCGCGCTGGACCGCGTCCTGGGACGGGGACTTGTTGATGTCGAACTGCTGTCCCGGGTAGATCAGGTCGGGATCCTTGATCTTGCCACTGTTGTCCTTGTAGATCAGCGGCCACTCGTAGGGATTGCCGTAGATGCTCGGCTTCTTGGCGATGTCCCACAGGTTGTCGCCGCGGACCACGGTGTAGGTCGTGTGCGCGGCAGCCTTCGCTGCGGCCTCCTTGGCCTGCTTCTCGCACTGCTGGGCGTTGCTCTGCGCCTGGCCGGCGAGCTGCTGGGCCTTGGAGTCATTGCCGTTCGCCGCGGCGGTCTCGGCCTGGCTGATGGTATCCGCGATACCCTGCCAGTCCTTGCAGCCCGCCGCCTTGGCGGAATCCAGCGCCGAGCGGGCGTCATTGATCGCCTGAACCGTGGCGGCGGATGGCCCCTGCTGCTGCTGTTCCTGCTGGGTCGGCTGCTGCTGCGGCTGCTGCGGCGTGGATGCGCAACCCACGGCGAAGCCGGCCGTGAGCCCCATGATCAAGAGCTGCTTCCACCAGAATCTGTTTCGCATGGACAACCACTCCACGGTTAGGCGTTCTTATTCCCTGCGGCGACGGCCAGTGTGCGCCCCGTCACCGCGCCTCGGGCAAAAGTATCACCGGCTTTTTCAGGGTGTCAATTGACCCGCGTCGTCGAAACCGCACGCGGGACGCCGGCGGCGGGGGTTCAGGCGTTCGCTTTTCAGGCTTTGGGCAAGAGCGCCATGCACGTTTCCGCCAGAAGAGTCGACGCCACCAGGCAAAAAAGCCCGGGCATTGCGCCGGGTGATGCCGGTGCCGACCGGATCGGCAATCCCCTCGCCACTCTTGCCTGAAACCTGAACCCGAACATCCAAAGCCGGACCAGCCGGCCCGGACGATCGCCGGCGGACCGGTACGCACTTTCCCGGCAAGACCCGCCAACCCGGTAAGGGGCGATCTCGCCTCCCGGCGCTCCTGCCGGTCTGTCCGGCAGGGCGCGGGGAGGGGAGTGCAGCGGCGCCACACGACCGGCGGGCAACGCCGCCCGGGCGGGGCGACAGGGGTGCCCTGCGGGGAAGGCGCGTGAGCGCCGACGGCGGTGTTGCACCCGCTCGTCGCAGCGTTGCTGCGCCTTCGCTCACGCTCCCCTGCGAGACGTGGCGTTACCCCTGGCCGGGTTAGTATAGAATCTCGCCCTTGCCGGTGAACCCGACAGCGCGACGGAATGGCGCCCTCGCGCCATCCTGCACGGAGGACCCGATGGAAATCACGATCTACCACAATCCACGCTGCTCGAAATCCCGCCAGGCCCTCTAGCTGCTGCGGGAGGCCGGGGTCCAGCCGAGGATCGTCGAGTACCTCAAGACGCCGCCGTCCGAAACGGAGCTGGCACGGCTCCTGGACCTGCTGGGGCTGGAGCCGCGCGAGCTGATGCGACGCAAGGAGCGCGAATACTGCGAGCTCGGCCTGGATGACGGGGATCTGGACCGCGAGTCGCTCATCCGTGCCATCCACCGGCATCCCGGGCTGCTCGAGCGCCCCGTCGTGGTGCGGGGGAACCGCGCGGTCCTGGGACGCCCGCCGGAGCGCGTACGGGAGCTGCTGGACGATGGCTGAGGTGCTGGTGCTGTACTACTCGCGCTACGGCGCCACCGCCGGAATGGCCCGGCTCGCCTGCCGCGGCGTGGAGGAGAACGCCGGCGTGGAGGCGCGCCTGCGCACGGTGCCGGCGGTGTCCGCGGAGACCGCCGCGGTCGCGCCCCCGATTCCGGACGAGGGCCCGCCCTACGCGAGCGTGCGTGACCTGGAGGAATGCGCGGGCCTGATCCTCGGCAGCCCCACCCGGTTCGGCAACATGGCCGCCCCGCTCAAGCATTTCCTGGACGGCACCTCGGCCCTGTGGCTGTCCGGCGCCATGGCCGGCAAGCCGGCGGCCGTGTTCACCTCCACCGCCACTCTCCACGGCGGACAGGAGGCCACCCTGCTCTCGATGATGCTTCCGCTGCTGCACCACGGGATGCTGCTGCTGGGCCTGCCCTACACGGAGACGGACCTGCACACCACCACCAGCGGCGGCACGCCCTACGGGGCCAGCCACGTCTCCGGCCAGCGCAGCGACCGTCCGCTGACGGACGAGGAAAAGCGCCTGTGCCGCGCGCTCGGGCGAAGAGTCGGGGACACCGTCGCGCGCCTGGGTGCGGCGCGTGCTCGCGCCTAGCTGCCGAGCATCTCCCGCAGGAAGGGAATCGTAAGCCGGCGTTGGGCAGCGAGCGCGGCGTGGTCCAGGCCGTCGAGCAGGCGGAACAGTGTGGCCGGATCGCGCGGCTGACGCCGCAGCAGGTAGCGCCCGGCCTCGTCGGACAGCACCAGCCCGCGGTGCCGGGCGCGCAGCTGCAGGGCGCGCAGCCGGTCCTCGTCGTCCAGGGGCTGCAGGCGGAACACCAGCCCCCAGGCCAGCCGCGACGAGAGGTCGGGAAGGTGCAGCCCGATGCCGCCCGGCGGCCCGTCCGCCGCGGCGAGCAGCCGGCCGCCATGCTCGCGCAGATCGTTGCACAGGCGGAACAGGGCCCGCTCCCACGCCGGGTCCCCGGCGATCGCCTGCAGGTCGTCCACGCATACCGCGGCCAGCTCGCCCAGCCCCTGCAGAACGCCGGGACCACCCGCGGCGAGCTCGCCCAGCGGCAGGTACACCGCCCGTCCCCCGTGACGATCCACCTCGCGGCACGCCGACTGCAGCAGGTGCGTGCGTCCCACCCCCGCCGGCCCGTACAGGTGGCAGGTCTGGGCACCGCGCCCCGCGGCCTGCTCGCGCACCGCGTGGACCGCGGCCCGGTTGGGGCCGTCGCAGTAGTTGGCGAAGCTGCAGTGATCCGCCAGCGTCAGGTGCAACGCCAGCTGCCGGAAGCGCGCCCGGCCCTCCCCGCTCATGAGGACTTGCCGACGAACCGGTAGTACAGCTGCGGCCCGGAGGGACCGCCGCCCACGGTCCCCGACCATCCCGCACCATTGCCGGGTGGCTGCGCCTGCTGCAGGGTGCGACCCAGGCCGATGATCTGCTGCAGATGACTGGTGCTGCTGTCCAGCGCCAGGCTGAGCAGCAGCCGGTCCGCCTGCACCCCGAGCACCGTGACCCCGCTGACCGCGGACAGCCCGCGGAGGTAGTTCAGCACCCGCGCATAGCCGTCCAGCCCCTGGACGCCAGAAACCGTCATCGCCGCGGTCTCTCCGCCGTTCTGGTCGCGCGAGGCGTAACGATTGATGTACAGGTCGGCCAGCTGCCCCGTGGCCGACTTCAGGACCGCGCCGGGATTGTCGCCGGCCGTCTGCCAGCTGTCGCGGTTTCCGTTCTGGATCAGGGTCCAGCGCCCCTGCCAGCCGCTGCTCGCCTGCGACAGGCGCCCGATCAGCACCGCGTTCGCGTGGTAGCGCTTGGACGCCTGCATCACCTGGTCGAAGAATCCGCCCCAGATGTCGGCGAACGCCACGGACTGGCGATCCTGCTGGTCCATCAGCGGCAGCGCCATCGGCAGCCCGTGCCGGCGCGCCTGCCTGCGCAGCGCCTGCGCGAAGTCGCCCTGGCTGGACCGGCTCACGATCTCGCGCTGCCCGTTGCTCTGCACGGCCAGCCACACCAGCGTTGCGGGCCGTTCGTCGCCCCAGACGAGCTGCCCGTTCTTGCGCAGCAGCTGCTTGACCGCCGGCGGGCTGAAATCCGCCACCAGCTCGAGCTGGCCCGCGCTGTCGGTCTCGTACTGGTACTGCTGCACGTAGGCGTCGATCTTGCTCACCGTCGCGGACAGCCCCTCGGCCGAGGATCCGGACAGCCGCGTCAGGACCCGCCCGAGGGCCGTGCCGAGCGCGTCCTCCCGCGCCTGGGAGGACTGGTCGGGCACCTGTACGCGCGCCTTGTACAGCCCGGTGACGTTGACCGCCGACGCCCGCAGTGGCAGGCACAGCAGCAACAGCAGTCCGAGCGCGACCGCGACGGCCGGAAGCGGGCGCGGGCTGGATCGTGGCATCGACATGGTCGCCGCAGCTCGTACGTCGTACGGGTTTCAGGGGTCAGGTACAATAGCACAAGCGAGCCCGGATTGATCCGGAGCTTCGCGCGGGCCGGGATGGCCCGGTGCCGACCGGGCCTGCGCGCGCCCGATCCGGCCGCTCCGACCGCGACAGGAGACCGAGTCGACGACACGGAAACGACACGTGTCCTTGCAGGGCATTCGCAATCCACCGGCCGGCCGCGGTGTGCGTGACCGCGGCCGCTCCGCCACTGCCCACGGCGCCCGGAGACCCGTTCATGCCGCCCAGAGAGCCCCTCACCTACCGCGATGCGGGAGTCGATATCGACGCGGGCAACCGCCTGGTGGACCGCATCCGGCCGGCGGCCGCCCGCACGCGCCGGGACGGGGTGCTCGGCGGTCTCGGCGGCTTCGGCGCGCTGTTCGAGCTTCCGCCGGGCTACCGCGAGCCGGTGCTGGTCTCGGGCACCGACGGCGTGGGAACCAAGCTGCGCCTGGCGATCGAGAGCGGACGCCACGACACGGTCGGCATCGACCTGGTGGCGATGTGCGTGAACGACATCGTGGTGCAGGGGGCCGAGCCGCTGTTCTTCCTGGACTACTACGCCAGCGGCCGGCTCGAGGTCGACGTGGCCGCCGCGGTGGTGGAGGGCATCGCCGCCGGCTGCGAGCAGGCCGGCTGCGCGCTGATCGGCGGCGAGACGGCGGAAATGCCGGGCATGTACTCCCCCGGGGACTACGATCTGGCCGGCTTCGCCGTCGGCATCGCGGAGAAGGCCCGCCTGGTGGACGGCACCCGGGTTTCCGACGGCGACGTCCTGCTGGGCCTGGGCTCCAGCGGGGCCCACGCCAACGGCTACTCGCTGATCCGCCGAATCCTTGCCGACACCGGTGCCGGTCTCGACACTCCGCTGGGCGGTTCCACGCTGGGCGACGCGCTGCTGCGCCCCACCCGGATCTACGTGCCGGCGCTGCTGGCCCTGCTGCGGGCCGACCTGGTGCACGCCGCCGCCCATATCACCGGGGGCGGGCTGCCGGAGAACCTGCCGCGCGTGCTGCCGGACGGCGCCACGGCCGTGGTTGCCCGCGACGGCTGGCAGCGCCCGGCCGTGTTCGACTGGCTGGCGGACCAGGGCGGCGTGGAGGAAGGGGAGATGCTGCGCACCTTCAATTGCGGCATCGGCATGTGCGTATGCACCGCGCCCGAGAGCGCCGGGCGCGCCCGGGCCCTGCTGGAAGAGCACGGCGAGACGGTCTACCCGCTCGGGCACGTGGAGCTCGGCGGGAGCGGCGCGCCGGCGAGGGTGCGATTCACCTGATGCCCGGCCCCCGGACGTTCACCATGGTGGTCCTGATCTCCGGCAGCGGCACCAACCTGCAGGCGCTGATCGACGCCGTGCGCAACGGGCGGATCCCGGCGCGGATCGCAGCCGTAATCAGCAACCGGCCCGACGCCTGGGGCCTGGAGCGCGCGCGGCGCGCGGGGATCGACGCGATCGCCCTGGATCATGCGCGCTTCGCCTCCCGCGAGGGCTTCGATGCCGCCCTGCAGGACGCCGTCGACCGCTACCGGCCGGACCTGGTGGTGCTGGCCGGCTTCATGCGGATCCTGACCGACGCCTTCGTCCGGCGCTACGCCGGCCGCATGATCAACATCCATCCTTCCCTGCTGCCGGCCCATCGCGGACTGCACACCCACCAGCGGGCCCTGGAGGGCGGGGACCGCGTGCACGGCGTGAGCGTGCACTACGTCACGCCGGAGCTGGACGGCGGACCGGTGATCGCCCAGGCCCGCGTGCCGGTGCTGCCCGGCGACGATGCCGGCGCCCTCGCCCGCCGCGTGCAGGCACGCGAGCACCGCCTGTACCCCGAGGTGGTCGACTGGATCGCGCGCGGACGCCTGCGGCTGGAGGGCGGGACGCCGGTACTGGACGGGCGGCCGTTGCGCCAGCCGGTGATTCTGGACGGCGAGAGCGAGGCGCTGTCGTGAGAGCCTGCATCGCCCTGCTCACGACGGTCTCGCTGCTGCTGGCGGTCCCGGCGGCCGGCGCCGCCGGCTTCATCCCCTCCTATACCGCCCATTATTCGCTCAGCCGCGGCGCCTTCACGCTCGCCGAGAGCAAGTTCACCCTGCAGCGGGAGGCCGACGGCAAGCTGCGCTACCACTCCGAGGCGGAGCCGCGGGGGCTGGCACGGCTGTTCTTCAGCGACAACAGCATCAGCGAAACCAGCGTGTTCCGACTGCACGACGGCCGTATCCAGGCGCTGTCCTACCAGTTCGTCCATCACAACGGCGACAAGGCGGACCGCCGCAGCGTCCGGTTCGACTGGGAGAACGACACGGCGGTCAGCCGCAAGGACGGCAAGACGCGCCACCTCAAGGTGCCCCCGGGGACCGTCGACCAGATGGTGCTGCAGCTGGCGGTGATGCGCGACCTCGCCGACGGCCGCGACGAGATGAGCTACAAGCTGGTCAGCGACAACGAGCTCAAGACCTACCACTTCGCGGTCAAGGGCCGCGAACGCGTGCACACCAGCGCCGGGACCTTCTACACGCTGCGCGTGGAGCGCACCCGGGACCCGGACAAGACCACGGTGTTCTGGTGTGCGCCGAAGCTGGACTACCTGCCGGTGAAGATGCTGCAGCAGAAGAAGGGCGGTGCCGCCATCCGGCTGGAGCTGGAATCCATCCAGGGCCTGCCCGCGAGCTGACGGCGGGCCGCCCCGGCCCCGGTCAGGCGCGCGGCAGCGTGACGCCCCGCTGGCCCTGGTACTTGCCGCCACGGTCCTTGTAGGAGACCTCGCAGACCTCGTCCGACTCGAAGAACAGGATCTGCGCCACCCCCTCGTTGGCGTAGATCTTCGCCGGCAGCGGCGTCGTATTGGAGAACTCCAGCGTCACGTGGCCCTCCCACTCCGGCTCCAGCGGCGTGACGTTCACGATGATGCCGCAGCGCGCGTAGGTGGACTTGCCCAGGCAGATGGTCAGTACGTTGCGCGGGATGCGGAAGTACTCCACGGTCCGCGCCAGCGCGAACGAGTTCGGCGGGATGATGCACACATCGGACTCGAGGCTGACGAAGCTGCTGTCGTCGAAGCCCTTGGGATCGACCACCGCGGAGTTGATGTTGGTGAAGATCTTGAAATCCTCGGCGCAGCGGATGTCGTAGCCGTAGCTCGAGGTGCCGTAGGAGATGATCGGGTGGCCGTCGACGCTGCGCACCTGGCCCGCCTCGAACGGCTCGATCATGCCCCGCTCCGCGGCCATCCGCCTGATCCACTTGTCCGACTTGATGCTCATGGACTTGCCTTATCCGGTGGGCCCGACCGGCGCAATTAACCACAGCGGGACCACCGCGGCAAGGGCGTCACCACCGGCCCCCGCGTTCCCCCCGCCGACGGGGTCCCCGGCTAGTCGTCCTCGATCAGGATCTCGGGGAAGGCCGCGCGCTCGCGCCCACCCGGTGCCGCCAGGCGCCCGGCCGTGCGCCGGGCAATCTCCAGGTAGGCTGCGGTCAGCGGGCTGTCCGGCTCGGCCACCACTGTCGGGATGCCGGAGTCGGTCTGCTCGCGGATGCGGATGTCCAGCGGCAGCTCGCCCAGCAGCACCGTGTGATACTGCTCGGCGATGCGCGCGCCCCCGCCGGCGCCGAAGATATGCTCTTCGTGGCCGCAGTTGCTGCAGATGTGGGTGCTCATGTTCTCGACGATGCCGAGCACCGCCACCTCGACCTTCTCGAACATGCGCAGCCCCTTGCGGGCATCCAGCAGCGCGATGTCCTGGGGCGTGGTCACGATCACCGCGCCGCTGACCGGGATGCGCTGGGCGAGCGTGAGCTGGATGTCGCCCGTGCCGGGGGGCAGGTCCACGACCAGGTAGTCGAGGTCGTGCCAGTTGGTGTCGTTCAGCAGCTGGTTCAGGGCCTGGGTAACCATCGGCCCGCGCCAGATCATGGGGGTTTCCTCGTCCACCAGGAAGCCGACCGACATCACCTGCAGGCCGTGTCGCTCCACCGGCTCCAGGGTCTTGCGATCGGTGCTGCGCGGCCGGCCGCTGTAGCCCACCATGCGCGGCTGGCTGGGACCGTAGATGTCGGCGTCCAGCAGTCCCGTGCGGGCACCCTCGGCGCTGAGCGCCAGCGCCAGGTTGACCGCCGTGGTGGACTTGCCGACGCCGCCCTTGCCCGAGGCGATCGCGATGATGTTCTTCACCCCGGGAAGCGGCTGCAGGTTGGATTGCACCGCGTGCGAAGCCACCTCGGTGGCGACCTCGATCTGCACCTCCCGGACGCCGTCCAGCGCGGCCAGCCGCTCCCGTACGCCGGACTCCAGCTCGGCGTGCCGGCTCCTGGCCGGGTAACCCAGCACCAGCCGGACCCGGACGCCGCCGTCGTCGCCGACGTCGATCTCGCGCACCGCCCCGGATGTCACCAGGTCGGTGCCGACGTTGGGATCCTGGTACTGCTCCAGCGCCCGTTCGATGCTCTCGCGACTCGCCTGACTCATGTCCTCTCCCGCTCGCTGCGGCCGTGGTGGGATGCGTGCACCGCATTGTAACGCAGGCTCCGCTGTCCTCGTTGGCACCCGTGCCCTGTGGCATAATGCGCGCTTCCTCGCAGACGGTCGCAATCCATGACGGACAAGCCCCGCAACATCCTGGTTACGAGCGCGCTGCCCTACGCCAACGGTCCCGTTCACCTGGGACACCTGGTGGAGTACATCCAGACCGACATCTGGGTGCGATTCCAGCGCCTGCGGGGCAACCGCTGCATCTACGTCTGCGCCGACGACGCCCACGGCACGCCGATCATGCTCAAGGCACAGCAGGAGGGCATCACGCCCGAGCAGCTGATCGAGCGGGTCGGCGCCGAGCACCGGCGGGACTTCGACGACTTCCTGATCAGCTTCGACAATTACTACACCACGCACTCGGAAGAGAACCGGGAGTGCGCGGAGCTCATCTACAACCGCCTCGACCAGGCCGGTCACATCTTCACCCGCACCATCCGCCAGGCCTTCGACCCGGAGCAGCGGATGTTCCTGCCGGACCGCTTCATCAAGGGGGAGTGCCCGCGCTGCGGCGCGGCCGACCAGTACGGTGACAGCTGCGAGGTCTGCGGCGCGACCTATACCCCGGCGGACCTGCGCAACCCGGTCTCGGCGCTCTCGGGAGCGGTGCCCGTGGAGAAGGAGTCGCTGCACTACTTCTTCCGCCTGGGCGATTTCACGGACATGCTGAAGGAGTGGACCCGCGGCGGCCACGTGCAGCAGGCGATGGCGCACAAGCTCGAGGAGTGGTTCGAGGAGGGCCTGGCCGACTGGGACATCTCCCGGGACGCGCCCTACTTCGGCTTCGCGATTCCGGGCTCGGACGGCAAGTTCTTCTATGTCTGGCTGGACGCGCCGATCGGCTACATGGCCAGCTTCGCCAACCTGTGCAAGCGCCGCCCCGAGCTCGAATTCGACGACTTCTGGGGCGCGGACAGCGCCGCCGAGCTGTACCACTTCATCGGCAAGGACATCATCTACTTCCATTCCCTGTTCTGGCCCGCGATGCTGCACGGGGCGGGCTTTCGTACCCCGAGCGCGGTCTACGCCCACGGCTTTCTCACGGTCAACGGCCAGAAGATGTCCAAGAGCCGCGGGACCTTCATCCGCGCCCGCAGCTACCTGGAGCACCTCGACCCCGAGTACCTGCGCTACTACTTCGCCGCCAAGCTCGGCCCCGGCGTCGAGGATCTGGACCTCAACCTCGACGACTTCGTCCAGCGGGTGAACTCGGACCTCGTCGGCAAGCTGGTCAACATCGCCAGCCGCTGCGCCGGCTTCATCACCCGTCGCTTCGACGGCGTACTCGCCGACGACCTGCCCGAGCCCGGGCTCTACGCCGAGTTCGCCGATGCCGGCAGCGGCCTGGCGAAGGACTTCGAGAACCGGGACTTCGCCCGCGCGGTGCGCGAGATCATGGCCCTGGCCGACCGGGCCAACCAGTACATAAACGACCGGCAGCCGTGGGTGCTGGCGAAGGATCCGCAGCGCTCCGGCGAGGTGCAGGCGATCTGCACCCAGGGCCTGAACCTGTTCCGGGTGCTGATGACCTACCTCAAGCCGGTGGTGCCGCGCCTGGCCGAGCGCGCGGAAGCATTCCTGGGCGTGGAGCTGGGCCGCTGGGGCGATGTCGAGCGTCCCCTGCTGGGACACCGGGTCAACGCCTTCAAGCCGCTCATGACCCGGGTCGATACGGCGGCCGCGGACGCCCTGGTCGCGGCCTCCCGGGAGACGCTGAGCGGCGCCGACGACCGGGCCGCGCCGGGCGCGGTCGGGGAAGCCCCGGGCGACGAGCCGCTGCAGCCGGAAATCGGCATCGACGACTTCGCCCGCGTGGATCTCCGCGTGGCCAGGATCGTCCGCGCCGAGACCGTCGAGGGCGCCGACAAGCTGCTGCGCCTCGAGCTGGACCTGGGCGGTTCTAGCCGCCAGGTATTCGCCGGCATCCGCAAGGCCTACCGCCCGGAGGATCTGGAGGGGCGCCTGACGGTGGTGGTGGCGAACCTGGCGCCACGCAGGATGCGCTTCGGGGTCTCGGAAGGCATGGTGCTGGCCGCCGGGCCCGGTGGCGACGAGATCTGGCTGCTGCAGCCCGACCCCAGGGACGGCGCCGGGCCCGCGCCGGGCAGCCGCATCCGCTAGCCGCGGTCGGGCCGTGAACCGGGACCAGCGCCGCGAGATCTTCGAGCGTCTGCGCCGCGCCAACCCGGCGCCGACCACGGAGCTCGCGTATCGCACCCCGTTCGAGCTGCTGGTCGCGGTGGTGCTCTCCGCCCAGGCCACCGACGCCGGCGTGAACAAGGCCACCGCGAAGCTGTTTCCGGTCGCCAATACGCCGCAGGCCCTGCTGGAGCTGGGCGAACACGGCCTGCGCCGCTACATCCGCACCATCGGCCTTTTCAACAGCAAGGCCCGCAACCTGATCCAGACGGCCCGGATCCTGGTCGAGCAGCACGGCGGCGAGGTGCCGCGGGGGCGCGAGGCGCTGGAGGCACTTCCCGGGGTGGGCCGCAAGACCGCCAACGTGATATTGAACACCGCCTTCGGCGAGCCCACCATTGCGGTGGACACGCACATCTTCCGGGTGGCGAACCGGACCGGGCTGGCACCCGGCAAGACCCCGCGCGCCGTCGAGGAGCGGCTGCTGCGGGCGGTTCCCCGCGAGTATCGCAAGGACGCCCACCACTGGCTGATCCTGCACGGACGCTACGTGTGCACGGCGCGCCGGCCCCGCTGCCCGGATTGCGTCATCGCGGACTTGTGCGAATACCGGCACAAGACCCCGGAGGGCGGCTGAGCATGTTCCTGGGAGAAGATCGCGAGAGCTACCGCAAGGCCTTCGCCGAAGCCTGGCGCAAGGCACGCGCCGGCGAGCCGCTCGAGCCGGTGGAGCGGATCGTCGCCGACGTGGTGGCCGAACACCCCGAGTATCACCGGGTCATCGAGCGCGGCGACCAGACCCTGCAGCGGGAATACCTGCCGGAGACCGGCGAAACCAATCCGTTCCTGCACATGGGACTGCACATCGCGCTGCGCGAGCAGGTCTCGGCGGACCGCCCCGCGGGCGTTCGCGGCATCCACGCCAGCCTGGCGCGAGTTCTCGGCGGGCGGACGGAGGCCGAGCACCGGATGATGGACTGCCTCGCCGAAACCCTGTGGCAGGCGCAGCGCCAGGGAACCATGCCGGACGAGCGCGCCTACCTGCAGTGCCTGGAGGAGCTGGAGCGCAAGCTGGGCGCACCCCCGGGACGCGGCTAGCGGGACAAGGGACGGCGGGCGCCCGCCGGTGGCGGACGCACGCGCCGCCAGCGCTCGCACGATGCAAGAGCGTCAGAAGTGCAGCTCGACCGAGGCCGCCGGCAGGTCGATGTGCGTCCGGTTCAGGCTGTAGCGGTCGTAACCCAGCCGGAAGGCCAGCGCGGGGCTGATCAGAAAGCGTGCCCCGGCCCCGTAGAAGGGGTCCGATCCGTCGTCACTGCGGGACGTGGCACCGTTGGCATAGTGCTTGTGCCAGTAGAGGCGCCCGTACTTGCCGTAGACGGAGAAGCTGTCCGTCAGCGGGAGGGACAGGACGGCCGCGATCCCCTTTCCGTGAGAGTCGATGTCGCCGCCGCCGCTGCTGGCCTTGCCGAAGCTTGCGTAAGAGCCCTGGATGCCCAGGTAGCGGTTGAAATCCACGCCCAGGAACGCGCGGTAGGCCGTGTGCTCGTCGGAGAAATCGTGCTCGCCGCTGCTTCCGGTGAGCCCCGACGTGCTGTTGAAGAAGTTGTCCTGGCGGATGCGGTAGTAGCCCATGCCGCCGCCGAAAAACAGCCCGGGCTGCCCGGCGAGCACCGTCCCGGACACGCCGAGCGCCAGGCATCCCAGCAGGATCGGGACAATTCGGGGCATCCTCCTAGCGCGGGCTCTCATGCGTGTCCTCCTTGCGCCGTGGAACAGGCCGCCCCGCGGGGGGGGCGCGTGGCGTACGCCGAAGCCGTCCGGGCTCCGGCCCGAGATCCAGTGGCGGGTGATGGACCTCCCTGTCCCTTGGTCGACAGCGGCCGGGTGCGGATTGCCAGTTGAACACCGCCGACCAACCCGGGGCTCACCCGCCGGAGGCCCCGAATGCGACTGTTTCCCGCGGCATGGCGCAACCTCGCCGGACTCCGGCGCGGCGCGCGCTGCCGCCGCCTGGCCGTTGACGGGCAAGTCCCGTGCCAGCCGGCGTTAAAGGCCGGCGGATCAATGACCTGGAAAGGGGGAAGAGAACCGGGAGGGACCGGATCCGACCCGGCCGGGCCGGATTCGGGGGGCCGGGCGTCGCCCATCGACGACACGGACCGGGAGAAAAATCAGAAGGCCTTGATTTTCCTTTTTATTCGACTGTTTCCGATCAGCGACGCCCGCGGCCTCACCGGTCACCGCCGCGGCGCCGTGCCGCGACCGCGAGACGCAGGCCGTTGAGCCGGATGAAACCCTCGGCATCCTTCTGGTTGTAGGCGCCGGCGTCGTCCTCGAAGGTCGCGATGCTGGCGTCGAACAGGCTGTCGCTGTCCGACTTGCGCCCGACCACCATGACGTTGCCCTTGTACAGCTTCAGCCGCACCACGCCGTTGACGTGCGCCTGGGTGGCGTCGATGGCCCGCTGGAGCATCTCGCGCTCGGGGCTCCACCAGTAGCCGTTGTACACCACGGTGGCATAGCGCGGCATCAGCTCGTCCTTCAGGTGGGCCGCCTCGCGGTCCAGGGTGATGGACTCGATCGCCCGGTGGGCGCGCAGCAGGATGGTCCCGCCCGGCGTCTCGTAGCAACCGCGCGACTTGATCCCCACGTAGCGGTTCTCGACGATGTCGACCCGACCGATGCCGTTGTCGCCCCCGATGCGGTTCAGCCGCGAGAGCACCTGCGCCGGGCTGAGCTCCTCGCCGTCGATGGCGACCACGTCGCCGCCGCGATAGGTCAGCTCCACGTAGGTGGGCCGGTCCGGGGCCCGTTCCGGCGCCACGGTCCAGCGCCACATGTCCTCCTCGGGCTCGACCCACGGGTCCTCCAGCACCTCCCCCTCGTAGGAAATGTGCAGCAGGTTGGCGTCCATCGAGTAGGGCGACTTGCGACCGTGGCGCTCCACCGGGATGCCGTGCTGCCCGGCGTAGGCGAGCAGCGTCTCGCGCGAACCCAGGTCCCACTCGCGCCAGGGCGCGATCACCCGGATCTCCGGGCGCAGCGCGTAGGCCCCGAGCTCGAACCGGACCTGGTCGTTGCCCTTGCCGGTCGCGCCATGGGAGACCGCGTCGGCGCCGGTCTCGGTGGCGATCTCCACCAGCCGCTTCGCGATGAGGGGCCGCGCGATGGACGTCCCCAGCAGGTACTCGCCCTCGTAAATGGCGTTCGCCCGGAACATCGGATAGACGAAGTCGCGCACGAACTCCTCGCGCAGGTCCTCGACATAGATGTCGCGCACGCCCAGCTGGCGGGCCTTCTCGCGGGCCGGCTCCAGCTCCTCCCCCTGGCCCAGGTCGGCGGTGAACGTCACCACCTCGCAGTCGTAGGTCTCCTGCAGCCACTTGAGGATCACGGACGTGTCCAGCCCGCCCGAATAGGCAAGGACGACCTTCTTGACATCGGACATGGGGGAACCTCGACCGGTTGAAGGTCCGCCGCCGCGGACCCGGACGCCACCATCGCCACGCGATGGGCCCGAAAGGGCGCCCATGCTACCAGAATCGGCCCGGCCTGGCGCGTCGCCGCGCGGTTTCACGCCCCGTCGCCAGCCGATAGAATGCCGGCCATGGAGATCACCCTGACCGCCCCGGACGACTGGCATCTGCACCTGCGGGACGGTCCCGCGATGGCGGACATCGTGGGCGCCAGCGCGCGGCGCTTCCGCCGCGCCATCGTGATGCCCAACCTGCGCCCGCCGGTCACCACCACGCAGGCCGCGCGCGCCTACCGCGACCGCATCCTCGCCGCGCTGCCCGCCGATGCGGACTTCGAGCCGCTGATGACCCTCTACCTGACCGACAACACCGGGCCCGACGAGATCCGGCGGGCCCGCGACAGCGGCATCGTCCGGGCGGTGAAGCTCTATCCCGCCGGCGCCACCACCAACAGCGACTCCGGGGTCACCGACCCCTCGCGCGTCGATCGGGTACTGGAGACCATGTCCCGCCTGGGCATGCCGCTGCTGGTCCACGGCGAGGTCACCGGCGCCGGCGTGGACGTGTTCGACCGCGAGCGGGTGTTCATCGATACCGTGCTGGCGCCGCTGCGCGAGCGCCATCCGGAGCTGCCGGTGGTGCTCGAGCACATCACCACCGCCGACGCCGCGGACTTCGTGCGCGAGGCGCCCGGCCGCATCGCCGCCACGATCACCCCGCACCACCTGCTCTACAACCGCAACGCGCTGTTCGCCGCCGGCCTGCGGCCGCACCTGTACTGCCTGCCCGTGCTCAAGCGCGAGCGCCACCGCCAGGCGCTGGTGGCGGCCGCGACCGGCGGCAACCCCCGTTTCTTCCTGGGCACCGACAGCGCGCCGCACGCGGCCGGGGCGAAGGAGAGCGCCTGCGGCTGCGCCGGCATCTACTCCGCTCATGCCGCCATTGAGCTCTATGCCGAGGTATTCGAGCGGGCCGACGCCCTGCCCCGCCTGGAAGCCTTCGCCAGCTTCCACGGGCCCGACTTCTACGGCCTGCCGCGGAACACGGGCCGCATCACGCTGCGCCACGAGGCCTGGACCGTACCGGAAACGCTGGCCTTCGGCGGCGAGCCGCTGGTGCCGCTGCGCGCCGGCGAGCCGGTCGGCTGGACGCTCGCATAGGTGCGGCCGACAACTGCAAAGCGCGGTCCGCGGCGCGCGCCGCGCGCGCGGTCAATCGCAATTGCCGGAACCATCCGATATCCTGCGCGCATGAGCGATACCGAGCACCTGCGCCAGATGGCTACCCGTTTCCGGGGATTCCTGCCGGTCGTCGTCGACGTCGAGACCGGAGGCTTCAATTCCCGCACCGATGCCCTGCTGGAGATCGCCGCCGTCACGCTCGGCATGGACGACACCGGCAGCCTGTTCCGCAAGGCGACCTGGAACTTCCACGTCTCCCCGTTCGAGGGAGCCAACATCGAGGCGGCCGCGCTCGCGGTCAACGGCATCGACCCCCACCATCCGCTGCGACCCGCGCTGCCGGAAGACGAGGCCCTGCGACGGGTGTTCCGCGAGATCCGCCGGGAGATGCGTGAGCTGGGCTGCACCCGCGCGGTGCTGGTCGGCCACAACGCGCACTTCGATCTGTCGTTCCTGAACGCCGCGGTGGAACGCACCGGGATCCGGCGCAACCCCTTCCACCCGTTCAGCTGCTTCGACACGGCCACCCTGTGCGGGCTGGCCTACGGGCAGACGGTGCTCGCAAGAGCCGCGGCGGTGGCGGGACTGGCGTGGGACAGCCGGGAAGCCCACTCGGCCTCCTACGACGCCGAGCAGACCGCCGAGCTGTTCTGCCGCATCGTGAATCGCTGGCGCGACCGCTACGAGGAGGACGTACAGCGTGCCGCGGAGGCGGGGGAAGGACAGTCCTGAACGCGCCGGGGCCGCCGCGAAGGCGGCCCCGGCAGCAGATTGCGCGGCCTGGCGGGGAAACCCGGTGCTACTGGGTCTTTTCGCCCTGCTCCCGGGTGCCCTCCAGCATCTTCTGCAGGTCGCCCGACTCGTAGAGCTGCATCACGATGTCGCAGCCGCCGACCAGCTCGCCGTTGATGTACAGCTGCGGGAAGGTCGGCCAGTTGGAATACTCCTTGAGCGTGCTGCGCACCTCCGGATCCTCGAGCACGTTGACATAGCCGAACTCCGCGCCGCAGGCCTGCAGTGCCTGGTTCACCCGGGCCGAGAAGCCGCACTGGGGGAAATCCGGCGTACCCTTCATGTACAGCACCACGGGGTGGCTCACGATCTGCTGCTTGATTCGCTCGACGGTATCCATAGGAGCCTCCTCAACTGCGCGTCCGATTCGGCGCCGCGCGGAAAAGCCGGCGCCCTGATGGGCCCATTGTACTAAGCGGGGCGCCGGTAACGCCACAGGCGGCGCAGCGCGATCAGCGCTCCCTCCCCTCGCCGGACGGCGTGCCCCAGCCGCCGCCGCCGGCCGAGGCCACCGACAGCACCTGGCCGGCACGCACCGACAGCTGCGCCTTGCCCGGCACCGGCTCGCCGTCCAGGCGGTTCTCGCCCGGCCTGCCGGGCCCACCCCCGGCGAGCCCCCAGGGGGCGTGCGTGCGCCGCTCGGTCAGCAGGGTCACCTCGGCCGGGGCCAGGAACTCGAACTCCCGCACCAGGCCGTCGCCGCCCGGCCGCGCCCCGGCGCCGCCGGATCCCGCTCGCAGCGCATAGCGACGCACCCGCAGGGGGAAATTCAGCTCCAGGACCTCGATCGGGGTATTGAGGGTGTTGGTCATGTGGGTCTGCACGCCGTCAAGGCCGCCGCCGTCGCGCCCGGCGCCCATGCCGCCCCCCATGGTCTCGTAGTAGTCCCAGGCCGGGGCCCCGCGCGAACCCATCGCCACGTTGTTCATGCTGCCGTGGCTGGCGGCCGGCATCTTGTCCGGCAGCGCCTGCGCCAGCGCGCCGGTGACGGCGTCGACCACGCGCGTGCTGGTCTCGACATTGCCCGCGGCGACCGCGGCCGGGCGACGGGCGTTGAGCAAGCACCCCTCGGGGGCGCGCACGGCGACCGGGCGGAAGCTGCCCGCGCAGGCCGGCGTCTGCGGCGGCATCAGGCAGCGGAACACGTAGTAGACCGCGGCGGCCGTCACCGACAGCGGGCAGTTCACGTTCCCTGCGACCTGCGCACCGGTACCGGCAAAGTCCACGGTGACGTCGTCAGACTCGGCGGTGACCGTGGCGACGATGGGGATCTCGCGGTTTCCGCGCCCGTCGTCGTCGAGGCAGTCACCGAAGCGATAGCGCCCGTCCGGGATCGCGGCCAGGGCCGAGCGTGCCAGGCGTTCCGCATAATCGTTCAGCGCCGCCAGGCGTCGCGTGAAGCTCCCGGCACCCTGGGTCCGGACCAGCTCGGCCAGGCGGCGGACGCCCACCCGGTTGGCGCTGATCTGGGCGGCGAAATCGCCGCGGGCCTGCCCGGGATTGCGCAGCGCGGACACGATCCGGTCCAGCGCGTCCTCGTCGACGCCCCCCGCCCCGGCCACCCGGGTCGGGGCGATCACCAGTCCCTCCTCCTCGAGACGGGAGGACAGTGGCATGGAGCCCGGCGAGGCCGAGCCGATGTCCGCGTGGTGCGCCCGGTTGACCACGAAGCCGACCCGGCGGCCGTCGACGAACACCGGTGCCACGACCGTGACGTCGGGGAGGTGGGTGCCTCCGAGGTACGGGTCGTTGAGCAGCACCATGTCGCCCTCGTGCCATTCGCGGGCGGCGACCACGTCGGCCATGGCATAGGCCATGCTGCCCAGGTGCACCGGGATGTGGGCCGCCTGCGCGCACAGCGCGCCGTCGGGGTCGAACACCGCGCAGGAGAAATCCAGCCGGTCGCGAATGTTGGGTGAGAATGCCGCCCGCCGCAGCACCGCGCCCATCTCGTCACAGACCGCCGCGATGCGGCTCGCGAACAGGCTCAGCTCGATCCCCTCGTCGCTGCTCGACATGTCTCCTCCCGGGCCGGCGCCGCGTTGCAATCTTACGGTCATTCGCCTATTTTAGGCTGTTCCGTGAACCCGATCTAAGATCGAGCCTCCGTGCACGGAGTTTCATTCACCGGGTTTTGACACCCGCCACGGACTGAAAAGGATTGCACTATGGCTCATGAACTCCCCGAACTGCCATACGCACTGGATGCCCTGGAGCCGCACATCTCCAGGGAGACGCTGGAGTATCACTACGGCAAGCATCACCGGACCTACGTCGACACGCTGAACAAGCTGATCGAGGGGACCGAGTACGCCAGCATGTCGCTCGAGGACACCATCCGGAAGGCGAGCGGCAAGCTGTTCAACCAGGCCGCGCAGGTGTGGAACCACACCTTCTACTGGCACAGCATGAGTCCCCGCGGCGGCGGCGACCCCAGCGGCGAGCTGGCCAAGGCGATCGACAGCAGCTTCGGCTCCATCGACGAGTTCCGCAAGCAGTTCACCGAGCAGACCATCGGCAACTTCGGCTCCGGCTGGGGCTGGCTGGTGCAGAAGTCGGACGGCTCCCTGGCCATCGTGGAAACCGACGACGCCAAGACGCCGCTGACCGACTCCAGCGTCAAGACGCTGCTGGCCTGCGACATCTGGGAGCACGCGTACTACATCGACTACCGGAACGCCCGGCCCAAGTACATGGAGGCGTTCTGGAAGCTGGTCCACTGGGATTTCGTGGCCGGCAACCTGTCGAAGTAACGCCGGCTTCGCGCCGCGAAGCCCGCGCGAAATCGAACGGGGCTGCCCGGCGGGGCAGCCCCGCTTTACTTGACCACGCCAAGGTCCCGGAAGTCTGACACCATGACCGAACACCTGATGTCCACCTACGCCCGACTGCCGGTCGCGTTCGCGCGCGGCGAGGGCGCCTGGCTGTGGGACAACGAGGGCAATGCGTACCTGGACGCCCTGAGCGGCATCGCCGTGTGCGGGCTGGGTCATGCCCATCCCGAGGTCACCGAGGCGATCCGGGGCCAGGCCGCGCGGCTGCTGCACACCTCGAACCTCTACCGGATCCCGCTGCAGGAGGAGCTCGCGGATCGGCTGTGCGGCGTGACCGGCATGGACCGCGCGTTCTTCTGCAACTCCGGGGCGGAGGCCAACGAGACCGCCATCAAGCTGGCGCGCCTGCACGGTCACCGGCGCGACGTGAGCAACCCGCAGATCGTGGTGGCCGAGGGCGCCTTCCACGGCCGTACCATCGCCACCCTCACCGCGACCGGCAACCGGCGCGTCCAGGCGGGTTTCGAACCCCTGGCGCCCGGCTTCGTGCGCGCTCCCTGGGGCGACGCCGACGCGCTCGCCGAGGTGGCCCGGCGCCGCAACGACATCGTCGCGGTGCTGGTCGAGCCGGTGCAGGGCGAGAGCGGCGTCCGTATCCCTCCGCGAGGCTACCTGGCCGATCTGCGCCGGCTCTGCGACGAGCGCGGCTGGCTCCTGATGGCGGACGAGGTGCAGTCGGGCAACGGCCGTACCGGCCGCTGGCTGGCCAGCCAGCACGAGGAGGCCGTGCCGGATATCGTCACCCTCGCCAAGGGACTGGCCAACGGCGTGCCGATCGGCGCCTGCCTGGCGCGCGGGCCGGCGGCGGAGGCGTTCCGCCCCGGCAATCACGGCTCCACCTTCGGCGGCAATCCGCTGGCCTGCGCGTCCGCACTGGCGGTGCTGCGCACGATCGAGAAGGACGGCCTGCTGGCGCGTGCCGCCGAGCTGGGCGAACGCATCGCCGCCGGTCTCGGGCACGCCCTGCAAGACCTGGATGCGGTGCGCGAAGTCCGCCATCGCGGCCTGATGCTGGCGATCGAGCTGGACCGCCCCTGCGGCGAGCTGGTGCAGCGGGCGCTCGACGAACGGCTGCTGATCAACGTCACCGCCGAGCGCGTGGTGCGGCTGCTCCCGCCGCTGGTACTCGGCGACGCCGACGCGGACGAGCTGGTCGAGCGGCTCGTGCGGGTGATCCGCGCCTTCCTGCAGCAGCAGTGAGCGGCCTCCGTGAGCGTGCGGCACTTCATCACCCTGCTCGACCTCGAGACCGCCGAACTCGAGCGCCTGCTGGCGCGGGCCTCGGAGTTTCGCCGTCTGCACACGGCCGGCGAACGGGTCCCCGGCACGCCGCTGGCGCGCCGGACCCTGGCGATGATCTTCGAGAAGGCCTCCACGCGCACCCGTGTCTCCTTCGAGGCCGGCATGGCCCAGCTCGGCGGCAGCGCCATGTTCCTCTCGCCCCGCGACACCCAGCTCGGGCGGGGCGAGCCCGTCGCCGACACCGCGCGGGTGCTGTCGCGGATGGTCGACTGCGTGATGATCCGCGCCAACGCGCATGCCTCGGTGGAAGAGTTCGCCGCGCACTCGCGCGTGCCGGTGATCAACGGCCTGACCGACCGGTTTCACCCCTGCCAGCTGCTGGCGGACATGCAGACCTGGCGCGAGCACCGGGGCGAAATCGCCGGACGCACCGTGGCTTGGGTCGGCGACGGCAACAACGTGTGCAACTCCTACATCAACGCCGCCGGCCGCTTCCGCTTCCGGCTGCGGATCGCCAGTCCCGGGGGATACGGGCCCGACACCTCCCTGATCCGCCACGCCGACGTGGAGCTGGTGGCCGACCCCCGCGAGGCGGTGCGCGATGCGGACCTGGTGGTGACCGACGTCTGGGCCAGCATGGGGCAGGAGGCCGAACAGCAGCAGCGGGCCTCGGCCTTCGCGGACTACCAGGTCAGCGAGGAACTGATGGCGCGCGCCCGGCCGGATGCGCTGTTCATGCACTGCCTGCCGGCCCATCGCGGCGAGGAGGTGGCGGCCGCGGTCATCGACGGGCCGCAGAGCGTGGTGTGGGACGAGGCGGAGAATCGCCTGCACGCGCAGAAAGCGCTGCTCGAGCTGCTGCTGGCCGACTCGCCCGACTGAGGCCGGTGGCCCCTCAGGCAGGTGCCGCCAGCGCCAGCGAGAAGTAGCCGTCCGGCGGCTGGTAGTGCTCCAGCAGCGCCAGGCCGGCCGCAAAGAGCAGCTCTTCCAGTCCTTCCGGGGTGAACTTGCGGCTGATCTCGGTGCGCAGCGGCTCGCCCGCCGCGATCGTGATCTCGCGGCCGACCACCCCCAGCGAGACCCGCTGCGCCCGCTCGGGAACCAGGTACATCTCCACCTGGGAGCGCTCGGGCACGAACGCGGCGCGATGGCGGAAGGCCTCGACGTCGAAGTCGGCGCCGAGCTCCCGGTTGATCACCCGTAGCACGTTGCGGTTGAACTCCGCGGTGATGCCCGCGCTGTCGTTGTACGCCGCCCGCAGCACGGCGGGATCCTTGATCCGGTCTGCACCCAGCAGCAGGTGGTCGCCATCGCCCATGCAGGAGCGCAGCTCGCGCAGAAACGCCAGCCCGGCCTCCGGCTCGAAGTTGCCCAGGGTTCCGCCGAGGAAGGCGTACAGGCGGCGGCCGGCGGGTCGCGGCAGGTTATCGAGCCCGCCGTTGTAGTCGCCCACCAGGGCATTGACCTCCAGCCAGGGATAGTCCCGGACCAGGCCCTCGCCGGCCTCGAGCATCATCCCTTCGCTGACGTCGAACGGCCAGTAGATGGGGTGCTGGCCCAGCGCCTGTGCGGCGGTGAGCAGGTGGCGGGTCTTGCGCGAGGCGCCGCTGCCGAGCTCGAACAGGTGATCGGGGCGCGCCCGGCGCAGGATTGCCCGTGCGCGCTCGCGCAGCAGGCGGTCTTCGGTGCGGGTCGGGTAGTACTCGGGCGTATCGCAGATGCGGTCGAACAGCCGCGAGCCCCGGTCGTCGTAGAAGTACTTCGGCGGCAGCGTGCGGGGCGGGACGAGCAACCCGGCCCGCACGTCATCCTGGAGGCCGGGCACCGGGCGGGCCGGCTTCACGATGCAGCAATGCAGCCTGTCACCGGACTTGGGGGCGCGGTTGGTGCTCACGGTGTCTCCGGGGATGAACGGCAGCACTACAGTAGGCTACCATCCGGTGCATGCCAAGCACGGCTTCCGGACCGTGGCGGTTCGCCGGTTTCCAGGAGACCTCTTTACTATGTGTCGCATCGCCGCCTACATGGGAACCCCGATCCCGCTGGGGCAGTTCCTCATGCAGCCGCCGCACAGCCTGTACCGGCAGTCCTGGGATGCCCGCGAGCTGCAGACCGCCACGGTCAACGCGGACGGCTTCGGGCTCGGCTGGCTGGACGACCAGGGGCGTCCGGCGACCTACACCAACACCGCCCCCATCTGGTCCGACCCCAACCTCTCGGGCCTGGGCCGGAGCCTGGCGAGCCCGGTCTGGCTCGGCAACGTGCGCAGCGCCACGCCGGGGATGACGGTCAACCAGCACAACACCCAGCCGTTCGCCGACGAGCAGTGGCTCTATACCCACAACGGCTTCATCGACAATTTCACCCGCGGGCTGCGGCCACGCCTGCAGCAGTGGCTGGACGTCGAGATCCAGGCGGGGATCCAGGGCACCACCGATTCCGAGTACCTGTTTGCGCTGCTGCGCCAGATCCTCGCGGGCGAGCCCGAGGTTCCGGCGGCACTGCGCCGGGCCTGCTCGCTGATCGAGACCTGGGCACCCGGCGAACGTGCGTTGCTCAGCCTGGTGATGACCGACGGCCTGCGGCTGTACGCCTTGCGCCACGCCCTCGCCGCGGAGCCGCCGACGCTGTACTACAGCACCGACACGGACGGCTTCCCCGACGGCCAGCTGATCGCCTCGGAGCCGCTGGACGAGGCGGGCATCTGGCACGCGATCCCGCCGGGGCACCTGCTGATCCTGGACCCGGAGCGCCCGGCCGAGCTGCTCGAGCTCTAGCAGCAGCCGGCAGCGGGGCGCGGCGTCCCGCCGCGACGTGCAAGGGAGGAACGTCGAGCGTGACCGAACCCGAATACGAGACCGCACTGGGCCGGCTGGCCGAGCTGCAGCGCGCGACCCTGTCCCTGCTGGGCCGGCACGATGACGACACGTGCCGGCGACAGCACCACCCGGAGCTGAGCCCGATCTCCTGGCACGTGGGACACTGCGCCTTCGTCGAGACCTACTGGCTGCGCGAGCGCCTCCGCGGGGAGGGGCTGCTCGGCCCGGAACACCACGCGCTGTACTTCCCGGAGAACACCCCCAAGTCCCGCCGCGCGCCCCGTCTGCCGGCCCGTGCCGAACTCGCCGGCTGGGTGGAGACGCTGCACGCCGACAATCGGCGGGCGTGGCGTGAGATGCTGGCGGACGGGACCGATCCCCTCCTGCAGGATGGCTACCTGCTGCTGTTCGTGCTCCAGCACTACTGCCAGCACCTCGAGACCCTGCGCATGCTGCTGCGTCAGCTGCTCCCGGCGGACGCGCCGCCGGCGCCCGGCGGAGGCGGTCCCGCCGCGCCCCCGGCCCGGTTCGTGGAGATCCCTGCCGGCCGCCACCGGGTGGGCACGGACGATCATCCGGGGGCCTATGACAACGAGCTGCCCCCGCGCGAGCTCGAGCTCCCCTCCTTCTCCATCGCCGCGCGGCCGGTAAGCAACGCCGGGTACCTGGGGTTCCTGCGCGACGGCGGCTACCACGACGAGCGGCTCTGGACGGCAGCGGGGCGGGAGTGGCTCCGGCGAACCGGGGCCGTGGCCCCCGGGCACTGGGTCCGCGCCGGCGACGGCGGCTGGCTGCTGGCGGACGCTGACGGCCTGCACGCATTCGACCCCGCCGCGCCGGTCGCCGGCCTGAGCCTGCACGAGGCCCGGGCCTTCGCCCGCTGGGCGGGATGCCGGCTGCCGCACGAGTACGAGTGGGAGGCGGCCTGCCGCGCCGGGGTCCTGGAGGACGTCGGCCGGGCGTGGGAGTGGTGCGGCAACGCCTTCCATCCCTACCCGGGCTTTCGCGCCTTTCCCTACGACGGCTATTCGACACCCTGGTTCGACGGCACCCATTACGTGCTGCGGGGCGCCAGCGGGCACACCGAGCCCGAGATCCGCCGCCCCGGCTTCCGCAACTTCTACCAGGCCGACCAGCGCCACATGTTCGCCGGACTGCGCCTGGCGCGGGGCGGCGCGTAGCGCGCCGGTCCGGTCAGGGCTCCATCAGCCCGTGGATCACCAGGTCGGTGAAGCTGACGATGCCCAGCACCTCGCCTTCCTCGATCACCGGCGCCCGCGCCAGGCGGTAGCGCTCGAACAGGCGGGCGCAGTAGCGCACGTCCATGTCCGGGGGCACGCTCAGCACGGGCTTGGTCATCACCTCGTAGACGTTGACCCGGTCCGGAGAGCGGTCGCGCGCGAGCACCTGGCGTCCGATGTCCGAGATCAGGACCATGCCGTACTCGTCATCCTGGTGGCGCTTGTTCACGATCAGGGCCTTGGTCTCGGCGTGGCGCAGGCTCTTGAGCGCCTCGCGCACCGTGATGGTGCCGTCGACCACGTCGAAGCGGGTCCGCATGGCGTCGCGGACGCGGACGATTCTGCGCTGGTTCATAGCTCCTCCTGTACCCGGTCGGTCAGCTGCGCCACCTGGTGGCTGACGCCGACCGCGTCCTCCACGTCGAGCAGAAAGGCGATTCCCGTGCCCGCCTTGGTGTCGAACTCGCCGACGTCCTGCACCGTCTCCAGGATGCGCCGGCTGAGGTGCTCCTCCACCAGGAACAGCAGCATGTCGCGCTGGGTCTCCAGGCTCAGCCCGAAGAACGTGCGCGCCTTTTCCAGGCCCTCGCCCCGGGCCTGGGTGACCACGGTGGCGCCGGTGGCGCCCGCCTTGCGCGCGGCCTCCAGCACGGCGTCCGTCTTGCTGTCCTCGACCAGGGCGATGATCAGCTTGAAATGCATGGCTCACTCTCCTTCCCCGCGGCGGGCCGCGCGTCGTGCCGCCCACCAGTAGCTCAGCTGCGCGTAACCCAGCACCGTGACGATCGGGAACAGGCTGGCGAACGCGATCAGGCCGAAGCCGTCCAGCAGCGGGCTGCGGCCCGGGACCTGCCCGGCCAGGCCCAGTCCGAGCGCGGTCACCAGCGGCACCGTGACGGTGGACGTGGTCACGCCCCCCGAGTCGTACGCCAGCGGCACCAGCGCCCGCGGCGCATAGATCGTCTGTACCAGGACCAGAACGTAGCCCGCCATGATGTAATACTCCAGCGGCGTCCCGGTAACGATGCGGAATGCGCCCAGGGCGATGCCGAACGCCACGCCGACCGCCACCGCCACGCGCAGCCCGGTGGGATCCAGGGTGCCCGCGGACTCGGCGGCCGCCTTGCGCGCCACCGCCAGCAGCGCCGGCTCGGCGATGGTGGTGGAAAAGCCCAGCGCCGCCGCGAACGCGTACACCCAGGTGAAGTCGCTCCAGTGCACCTGAGCGGGAAAATGCGCGCGGCCGTACAGGAACTCCGGCGCCGTGAGCTGCCGTGCCATGATGCGCCCCAGCGGAAACAGCGCCTCGTTGAGCCCCAGCAGGAACAGCGCGAGCCCCACCACGGCGACGGCGAAGCCGGCCAGCACCTGCCGCGGCCGGTGCAGCGGGCGCCGGAGCACCAGGTACTGGAAGCCGAAGATCACCGCCACGATCGGCGCGACGTCGCGCAGGGTGCCGAGCAGCGACGCCGGCAGAAGCTCGAGCATCATCGCAGCACCATGCCGTAGACCATGACGAAGATCATCGGCGTCAGCGAAGCGAGCGCGATCAGCCCGAAGCCGTCGGCCAGCGCGTTGCGCCCGCGGATGCTGGACGCAAGTCCGACCCCCAGCGCCGTGACCAGCGGCACCGTGATCGTCGACGTGGTCACCCCGCCGGAGTCGTAGGCGATGCCGATGATCGCCTTGGGCGCGAAGCTGGTGGTGACCAGCACCGCGGCGTAGCCCACGATGATCAGGTACTGCAGCGGCCAGCCGCGCAGGATCCGGATCACGCCCACCACCAGGGCGAAGCCCACGGCGAGCGCCACGGTCAGGCGCAGGCCCAGGGCATAGGCCTCCCGCGCCGCGGCGGTGTCCGCGATATAGCCGCCCGCCGCGGCGACCTTGGCGCCCTCGCCGGCGACCGCGATCAGGGCCGGCTCGGCCACGGTGGTGCCGAAGCCCAGGGCAAAGGCGAAGGCGAGCAGCCAGGCGAGGCTGCCCTTGCGCGAGAAATCGTAGGCCAGCGCCTCCCCGACCGGGAACAGGCCCAGGTCCAGCCCCCAGACGAACATCGCCAGGCCCGCCGTCACCAGCGCGGTGCCGGCCAGCAGCCGGCCCAGCCCGGGGATCGGCTGGTGCAGCACCGCGAGCTGGAAGAACGCGATCACCCCCACGATCGGCAGCAGGTCGCGGAGGCTGTTCAGCAGGCTGGTCAGCAGCGGCCGGAGTGCTTGCATGCCCTTCCCGGTTTCTTGTTGCGCGGGCCCCGGGCTGCCGGCGAAACGCTCACCCGGACGCGGTGCCCGGCGGTGCCGGCCGGGACCGGTATAATGCGTGCCCGACGGCCCGGAGTCCTTCGGCTCCGGACCATTCTAGGCCGCCCCGTTCGGGGCGGCCATGACGACCGTCATCCGATCCGGCAGGAGCACGCATGAGCACGCAGCCACCCGACGATATCGCCGAAACCGTCGCCCGAGCCCTGGCCGAGGACGTCGGCGACGGCGACCGCACCGCCCGCCTGATCCCGGCCGGGGCCCGCGCCCGCGCGCGGGTGATCAGTCGGGAGACCGCCGTCGTCTGCGGCCGGCCCTGGGTCGAGGCGGTCTACCGCCGGCTGGACCCGGCCGTCCGCCTCGCCTGGCAGGTGAACGACGGCGAGCAGGCATCGCCGGACCAGCCCCTGCTGGAGCTGGAGGGGTCGGCGCGGACGCTTCTGACCGGCGAACGGACGGCCCTGAACTTCCTGCAACTGCTCTCCGGCACCGCCACCGCCACCCGCCGCTACGTCGACGCCGTGACCGGCACCCGGGCGCGCATCCTCGACACGCGCAAGACGCTGCCCGGCCTGCGCGCGGCGCAGAAGTACGCGGTGCGCTGCGGCGGCGGCCACAACCACCGCATGGGCCTGTTCGACGCCATCCTGATCAAGGAGAACCATATCCTCGCGGCCGGCTCGATCGGGGCCGCCGTACGGGAGGCCCGCCGCATCGACGCCACGCTCCCCGTGGAGGTCGAAGTCGAGAACCTGGCGGAGCTGCGCGAGGGACTGGCCGCCGGCGCCGACATCCTGCTGCTGGACAACTTCGCGCTGGAGATGCTGCGCCAGGCGGTACGCGAAACCCGCGCCGCCGGCCAGGCGACCCGCCTCGAGGCGTCCGGCGGGGTCAACCTGGATACCGTCGCGGCGATCGCCGCAACCGGGGTCGACCGCATCTCGGTGGGCGGGCTGACCAAGGACGTGCGGGCGGTGGACCTGTCGATGCGCTTCCTGTCCGGCCCGGGGTGACGGGCGCCGCCACGCCGGAGGAACACGTGCGCCCGCTGAATCTTCTAAACTGGACAGGGAGCAGCCGCCACGCGGCTCCGCGCCCGCGGCGGGGGCAGGCCGGCGCTCCGCCAGGGAAGCATCGGATCGTGCCGCCCGGGACCGGCGGCACCCAACAGGAGAGGTTATGACTGGACTGATCTGGTTTCTGATCGGGCTCGCCGCCACCGGCGTCTGCTTCTACCAGCGGGTCGTGCTGTGGATGTCCACCGGGATCGTGGGCCTCGCGCTGCTGGGCTACTCGTTCACCGGTGCCGGCAGCACCGCATGGCTGACCTTCCTCTGGGTGCTCTACGCGGCGGTGGCGGTGACGCTCAACGCCGCCCCGCTGCGGCGCATGCTGGTGACCGACCGGCTCTACGACTGGTTCCGCCGCATCATGCCGGGCATCTCCGACACCGAGCGCGAGGCGCTCGAGGCCGGCAGCGTCTGGTGGGACGGCGAGCTCTACACCGGTCGGCCCGACTGGAACCGGCTGCTTTCCTTCCCGCGGCCCCGCCTGACCGAGGAGGAGCAGGCCTTCATCGACGGCCCGGTGGAAGAGCTGTGCCGCATGCTCGACGACTGGGATATCACTCACAAGCGCAAGGACCTGCCGCCCGAGGCCTGGAACTTCATCCGCGAGAACCGCATGTTCGGCATCATCGTGCCGAAGGAGTACGGCGGGCTGGGCTTTTCCAACTACGCGCACTCGCAGATCGTGATGAAGATCTCCAGCCGCTGCGGCACCGCCGGCGTCACGGTGATGGTGCCCAACTCCCTGGGTCCCGGGGAGCTGCTCAAGCTCTACGGCACGGACGCGCAGAAGGACTACTACCTGCCGCGCCTGGCCGAGGGCCGGGAGATCCCCTGCTTCGGCCTCACCGGTCCCTACGCCGGCTCGGACGCCGGCGCGATCCCCGACACCGGAGTCGTCTGCAAGGGCGAGCACGAGGGCCGCGAGGTGCTCGGCCTGCGGCTCAGCTTCGAGAAGCGCTACATCACCCTGGGTCCGGTCGCCACGCTGATCGGGCTGGCGTTCCAGGCACGCGACCCGGACCACCTGCTGGGCGAGACCGAGGAGCTGGGACCCACGCTGGCCCTGATCCCGGCGGACACCCCCGGCGTCGAGCAGGGTCGCCGCCATTATCCGCTGGAGGCGGCGTTCCAGAACGGCCCGCTGCGCGGCAGGGACGTGTTCATCCCGATGGAGCAGATCATCGGCGGGCAGGAATACATCGGCCAGGGCTGGAAGATGCTGATGAACTGCCTCGCGGCCGGCCGCGGCATCTCGCTGCCGGCCCAGAGCAACGCCGCGGCCAAGATGGCGACACTGACCACCGGCAGCTATGCCCGGGTGCGCAAGCAGTTCGGCCTGCCGGTGGGCGCCTTCGAGGGCGTCGAGGAGGCCATCGCCCGCATCGGCGGCGAGACCTACCTGATGGACGCCGCCCGGCGGCTGACCCTGTCGGGCCTGGATCTCGGGGAGCACCCGGCGGTGATCTCCGGGATCATGAAGTACCACATGACCGAGGCCATGCGGCGGGTGATCAACGACGCCATGGACGTGCACGGCGGCAAGGGCATCTGCCAGGGCCCCAACAACTACCTGGGGCAGGTGTACAACGAGCTGCCCATCGCGATCACCGTGGAAGGCGCCAACATCCTCACGCGCAGCATGATCATCTTCGGCCAGGGC
>Ga0102962_1000010_pt1 | contig 121507 bp, 77 predicted proteins | sample SalPonF2_C_D2_MG_FD_84519 | JGI IMG/M metagenome (GOLD analysis project Ga0102962, IMG submission 84519) | Salt pond soil microbial communities from South San Francisco under conditions of wetland restoration - Salt Pond MetaG SF2_C_D2_MG ...
TATTGGCCGCGATCACCTGGATGCCGGATCAGTGGCATCGCCCAATCGCGAAACCGAGGGCATGAAAGACGGTTCGGATGCGATTGCGGATTGGCCGTTGCTGAATGCTTTGCTGAATACGGCCAGCGGTGCCAGCTGGGTTTCCCTGCATCACGGAGGTGGTGTGGGCATTGGATATTCTATTCATGGCGGGATGGTCTGTGTGGCCGACGGTACTGATATGGCGGATCGTCGCCTGGAACGAGTGCTTACCAACGATCCCGGTAGTGGTGTTATGCGTCACGCTGATGCGGGCTATGAGGAGGCTATCAAAACAGCCAAAGAACGCGGTGTAGATCTGCCAATGGTGAAGGATGAATAATAGAACAGAAATGTAGGCCAGTAGGTCGGACATCTTGTTCGATACGACAGTATGTTAGACAAATAAAAAATCAGTTATAGGGAGCAATACCAATTTGAAATCGACCTTATCGATCCAGATTATTTCTCAAAAAATTTCATAATACAAAAGGTGAAAGCTTGTAGATATTTGCTGCATTACTCAAATTTGAGTTATATCAAACCTAAAACGATATCGTGAATAATCCCGATAAAAATATTTAGCTATTTATTTTTAGAAAAATAGAAAATCGTTGATGAGAGATCGGTACAATAAGTTTTTAAGTTGTTTTTTTAAAATAAGGGGTGACGGGCAAGATGCCCGTCCTACATAGGCAGTTAAAAAATAAAATTATCTGGTACTCTATTGCTTTTAAAAATGATTAGTTATTTTCGAACCGACTTTCGATAGAAAATCTCTATGTTAACTATTCTGAATTTATGAAACGCCTTCTCTTATTTACGTTTGTTAGCTTTTGTATAACTGTCAGCAGCTTTGCTCAGACGTCGCTTCCCATCCCCCGTGATCTTCAGGCGACCTATGACCAGGGGACACGCTCAATGGATGGCTCCCCGGGTGAAAACTACTGGCAAAATCACGCTGATTATAACATTGATGTGAATTTTACCCCGGATACCCGGCTGCTGGGCGGATCCGAGACCATCACCTATTATAATGACAGTCCTGATACGCTGAATCATATTTGGTTCAAGCTTTATCCCAATTATTATAAAAAAGGTGTGGAGCGCGATTCGGATATTAGCCCTAATGATTTGAGCGACGGTGTGAATATCCCAAAGTTTGTGATTAATGGGAAGACCTACGATGCAGGTCAGCTTAACATTCGGGGGACGAATATGATAACGTCGATTCCCGAATTGGCTCCAGGCGATAAGATACAGTTTACGATCCATTTTTCGTATACGCTCAACGAGACCTCTCACAATCGTACGGGCGAAGTTGAGCCGGGTTCGTACTTCATAGCCTACTTTTTTCCGCGTATCACCGTGTACGATGATATCGACGGCTGGAATCGCTATGCCTATACCGGCACCGAAGAATTTTATAACGACTTCTGCAATTTCGATGTGAATATCACGGTCCCCAAAGATTATGGAGTCTGGGCCACGGGCACGCTTCAAAATACGTCGGATGTCTTCACTGATAAATATGTGAAACGAATTGACGAGGCCGAGCAGCAGGATGGTATTACGACCATCATTGATACTACGGATTTGGCGGATGGTGATATCACGGCACAGAACACCACCAACACTTGGCATTTTAAAGCGCAGGATGTCACGGACTTCGTTTTTGCCACCAGCGACCATTATGTATGGAAATCGTCGAGCCTGGTCGTAGATCCCCAAACCGGGCGACGCACGCGCGTGGATGCTGTTTTTAATCCCGATCACAAGGACTATTACGATGTCATCAATTTTGCCCGTAAAACGGTAGCATCAATGAGTTATAAATTTCCGAAATGGCCCTATCCGTATCCTCATGAAACCATTTACGACGGACTTAGTCAGATGGAGTATCCCATGATGGTGAACGATAATCCGCTGGAAGATCACGAGGCGTCAATTGAGTTGACCGACCACGAGATTTTCCATACGATGTTTCCTTTTTATATGGGCACCAACGAAACCAAGTATGCCTGGATGGATGAAGGTTGGGCAACGATTGGCGAGTGGCTGATTTCACCGATGATCGATTCTACAGTCACCGATTATTATGGTATGCAACCTTATGATCACTCTGCCGGCACAGAGGATGATTTGCCCATCATGACGCTCAGCACGCAGGAGGCCGGCACAGCCTATTTTTTGAATTCATATCCCAAGCCGGGATTAGGGTACCTGTATGTCAAGGATATGCTTGGCGACAAGCTTTTTACCAAAGCCTTGCATCACTATATTGAGCAGTGGCATGGCAAACACCCGATGCCCTATGACTTTTTCTACAGCATGAATGAAGGCGCGGATCGTAATATGAATTGGTTTTGGAAGCGCTGGTTCTTTGACGATGGATATCCCGATCAGGCGATCGAAGAGGCCGGGAAGCTGGGCAGCAAATATCGCGTGGTGGTCAAGTCAAAGGGCTCGAAACCGGTGCCCGTGCATCTGACTGTTACCTATCAGGATGGATCTACACAAAAACTGCATCGCGATATTTCGGTCTGGAAAAACAGCGATACGGTTACTATAACTTTTAAGCCAAAGGGGAGGATCGCCCGGATAACGCTCGGCAATGCCCACGATGCCGACATCGATCACAGCGATAATGTTTATATGGCGAAATGAAGATTATAAAGAAGGAGTCCTATTCAGGAATAAATGAATGTTAATAGCATGGAATGCAATTAACTAGGTAGAAAATCCAAAATTAGGATTGTAGTGCTAAATCTAATTTCAAAACCATTGCTATGAATAAGGTAATTACTCTTGCAAGCCGACCGGTAGGCGAACCGTCGTTGTCGGATTTTAATTTTGTAACTGAAAAAATGCCATCACCCGTAGATGGGGAGATCCTGCTGAAGGCGAGATACATTTCTGTGGATCCCTATATGCGGGGACGCATGAGCGATGCGGAATCCTATGTGCCCCCTTTTGAGCTGGAAAAACCTATTGAGGGAGGAATGGTGGCTGAAGTTATGGAGTCAAAAAATTCTGATTTTAGCGAAGGTGATTTTGTAGTGGGCCGGCTGGACTGGAAAGAATACCAGGTTTCCGACGGTGAGGACATGCGTAAGGTGGATGTCGATGCCGCTCCGCTTTCAGCCTATCTGGGCATTCTGGGCATGACCGGACTCACGGCTTATTTCGGACTTTCTGAAATTGGCAAACCCGAAGAGGGGGAGACGCTTGTTGTTTCCGGAGCTGCGGGAGCGGTGGGCAGCGTTGTCGGCCAAATCGGCAAAATAAAAGGATGCAGAGTAGCAGGAATTGCCGGATCGGATGAGAAAGTGAAGATGCTGAAATCTAAATTCGGGTTTGATGCCGGCATCAACTATAAAACGACTGATGACATGGCCGCGGCTGTGGCGGAAAAATGTCCCAATGGTGTGGATGTATACTTTGATAATGTTGCAGGAGAAATATCTGATGGGGTTCACCGGAATATGAATCGTTTTGGTCGAATCGTAAATTGCGGGGCAATCGCCCACTACAATGCAACGTCAGTGCCAACGGGTCCGCGGGTAGAACCAATGTTAATAAAGAAGAGCCTCCGCATGCAGGGATTTATCGTTGGCAACTACGAGGATAAATTTCCCGAGGGCGTAAAGCAGCTGGTCGAATGGCTGAATGAGGGAAAGCTGGAATTTGAGGAAACAATTGTTGAAGGGTTCGACAATATTCCGAAGGCCTTTTTGGACCTTTTTGAAGGTGCCAACAAGGGCAAGATGGTTGTCAAGGTTTAGAAAATCTTTTTACTAAATATAGATTATAAAGGGATCATTCTAGAATGATCCCTTTTTTACTATGGGGCGTAATATTGTATCAGTAAAAAACTATATAGTTTTTAGCCATTCGGTTATGGTAGTTTCCAGTTCCCCCTTGCCTTCCATGAAGGGAAGGTGTCTACCATCATCATCGCCTTAAGGTGTTCAGGATAGAGTTCGGCAGGTATCATCTGAAGAGTGCCGCCAAAGGAATGGCTGAATGTAATCAAGGAGTCGATACCGATTATTATTTCATGCATCTATTTAAATATCAACAGAAAAGAAGGCTAGTGGTTAATTTTTAGTTGATGGTCGTCATGAGCCAGTCAGTAGCCAGATACATTACAGGCTATTTTTTAAATTAACTGAGCCTCTCGTTATTTACACTTATTAATTTGTGAGTGTAATCGCAGTTAGGGATATTGTGCTCGACCCAAGGGGAAACAATACCTTTAACAACGATAATTAGAAATGAAGAAGATTACGGCTTTTCTCTGTGTCGCAATGGCGTTTCTGTTTATCGGACAGAATGTTTTTGCCCAAACTTCAGATTATAATCCCCACGATTCATTTGGACCGCTTTTTATGGCGGATGGCGGAAACTTGTATCGCACAGCGGACGGCAGGCCCGGCGAACAGTATTGGCAGAATGAAGCTGATTATTCGGTAGACGCGGAGCTGGATACTACTTCAAAGGTTTTGAGTGGAGATGTAACCATTACCTACACAAATAACAGTCCCAACGACTTGAACCAGCTTTGGCTGCAGCTTGTGCAAAATAGATATCAAAATGATTCGCAGTCGAAAGCGGTGAATGGCAGTTTAAGTGAAGAGGCTGGGAAAAATGGATTTCATCTTCACAAAGTGCAGATCAAAATGGATGGCAACTGGCAGGATGCGGATTATGTGGTAGCCGGTACGCGTATGCAGATTCGCCTTCCACAGAACCTGAATGCCAAGGGTAGTAAAATTCAGGTTACCATCGACTATGACTACAAGCTCCCTCAACATGGTCGCGGCAGTTACCTGACGACCAAGAACGGGACTATCTTTGATGTTTCGTACTGGTATCCCCGCATGTGTGTATATGATGATCTCCGGGGATGGAACACCCTGCCTTTTCTGGGTTCCGGTGAGTTTTATTTGGACTATGGAGATATCGATTACAAAATTACGCTGCCCGATAATATGTTGGTGGCTGGTTCCGGGGAGCTCATGAATCCCGAAGAAACGCTGACCCAAACAGAACGGGAGCGGCTGGAAAAAGCACGTCATTCTGATAAGACGGTGATGATTCGCAGCGAAGATGAGTTGAATGAACCGGCAACGCTTACCGGAAAAAACGGCAAGTTGACGTGGCATTATCACATGAATAATACACGCGATGTAGCCTGGGCCGCTTCATCAGCATTTATGTGGGATGCCTCCGAAGCTAAGTTTAACGGCGGCGGTCATACCCTGGCGATGTCGTACTACCCAGTGGAAAGCGCCGGCGACAAAGCGTGGGGTCGAGCAACCGAATACCTGCAGCATTCGCTCGAAATTTTCTCCAACCACTGGTTCAAATATCCTTATCCCAACGCTATTAATGTTGGCGGAGCCACCGGCGGGATGGAATACCCCGGCATTACATTTGACAGTTGGAAAGCCAAAGGCTACGATATGTTTCTGCTGGCTTCCCATGAAATTGGCCATAACTGGTTCCCGATGATCGTGGGCAGCAACGAACGTCGTAATGCCTGGATGGATGAAGGATTTAATACTTTTATCGATGTATATGCGCACAAATGGTTTAATAACGGGGAATATGCCCCCAAACGGGATGGCGAGTATGCGCCCGGCGGGGGCAATCCGGCTGATGAAATCGTGAAAGTCATCACCGAAGACGAAGCACAGCCTATTGTCAGTCGAGCCGATGCATTGAAGGGGAAGGATGTGCATCCCACCGAATATTTCAAGACGGCTTTCGGACTGGTGATGCTTCGAGAAATTGTGCTGGGACATGACCGTTTTGATTATGCCTTTCGTAACTATATCCAAGACTGGGCCTACAAGCATCCGGGTGCCAAAGACTTTTTCCGCGCGATGAACAATTATTCGGGTGAAAGCCTGAACTGGTTCTGGAGAGGCTGGTTTCTCCATAATTGGAAGCTGGACCAAGCTGTGGAAGGCGTTAAGTATGCGGACGATAATCCCCCAAAGGGCGCCATTATTACGCTCAAGAATATGGACAAGATGGTGATGCCGGTCCTCTTGAAAGTGACTACAGTTGACGGTCAGACCGAGAATTATAAGTTGCCGGTGGAAGTATGGGAGAAGGATGAAACCTATACGTTCCATGCTCATACGACTTCAAAAATCAGCAAAGTGGTATTGGATGCCGAGCATCAGCTGCCGGATGTAAATCGTGATAACAACAGCTGGACAGCAGAGAAATAAAAAAATCCACCAACCCGTAAATTTAGCGTGTAGGTGGATGTCCGCAAAAGAGCTCTTCCAAGCGTCCACGCTTGATACAGCACTGGGTGGGCCAATCGGATGGTTTTTGTGATTGTCTTGAGAGGTGTCATCCAAATTGCAGAAATAAACACCATTCCTGCCTAAGGCGGTTCTTTCCTTAAGGGAAGATTTAATCTTGCTTAAAAAGTTTAGACCTACTGTTGTGAAGGAGTTGTACTCCTGAACTACCCGGGGTTCGAGGGTACAACCCTATCACAACTGGCCTATGAAGTTTAAAAACCGATTTTAAGTCCCAGGAAGTTTTATCGGACTCAGGTTAAAATAACCTGACCCCAAGGCTCTTCTGGGCCACTTTTTCAAGTGTTTCGACCGGGGCTACCAGGCGTTTTATCCGATTATAAGCCATCGATCCGTATAGCATTCTTTCATCACTAACGCGGGAATTAATTCCCGCGCTATGAATTAGGAACAAAATTTGAGATTTAGCTCTGCGGGGCAATTTGATACTGTTCCAATTTGCCATTCGGCATCTGATAGGTCCATACGCGCAAGACTCGATCCTGTAGAACCACGCGGAATGAGCGTTCCAGCATGCCGCCCCGTTTATGCTCGGAGGTTTGTACAAATGATTTTGGTTCACCCAGCGGGCCGAGACTGGATTTAAAATCCTCCAGGGCCTGCTGACTGAAATAGGCATTGGCATCGGAGGTGAAGAGCGAGCGGTCAATGTTCCCATGTTGCAACCCAACGAAGATTTTTTGCGCTTGTTCGGTGCGCATTGCTGTATGTTTATCCTGAGTGGTGAAAAACAGGTGCGATATTCTACGGGCTATGGTACCGGCTGCCGACGCCGCCATCTGGTTGGTTAATACAACAACGGCCGCGCTATCATCGGGAAATACTATGTTATCGGCCGTAAAGCCTGACACCTCACCGCTGTGAGATATCATGCGGTGTCCATTCATCATGCCGACAGCTACGCCCAATGCATAATGTGTGCCCACGCCGCTTTTAAGAAGCACCTCGGTTTCGAGCTGCCGATAGGATTCTTTGCTCAGCAGGCTCTCGTTGATCATCGAGATATCCCAGGCAGCCAGATCACGTGGCGTCATAGCGAGTTCGGCAGCGCCCGACATCCACCCCGAGCCTTCCGGCTTGGCTTTGCGCAAGGGACCCAGCCCATAACGCATGTACCCGGTTGGATCCTGCTCCGTCATATTGCCAGCATCGTAATTCACTGTGCTTGTCATGTTTAGCGGCGTAAGAATATGTTCTTTTACAAAGGTATAAATGGGCTCACCCGACACGTGTTCAACGATTTGTGCTGCGATGAGGAAGTTTGTATTGCTGTATTGCCATTTCGTTCCGGGATCGAAATCCAAAGGCTTTTTGGCCCAGCGATCCAACACCTTTTCCGGAGCCATCGGCTTCTGCATTAACGGGGGCACATAATCCTGTGGCCAGAAATCCTGGTAGCCCGAGGTGTGGGAGAGGAGTTGTCGGATCGTCACTTCATCAGCCCGTGTCAAATCAGGCAGCCACTTCGATACATGGTCATCCAGCGAAAGCTTATCCTGCTGCTCGAGCAACAGGATAGAAGCAGACGTAAACTGTTTGCTGATCGATCCGATGGCATAACGCATGTCGGGTGTGGCAGCCACTTTTGGATCCAACTTGGCTGATCCATAAGCCTGGGTATATGTGACATGTCCATGTTGTACGACGGCTATCGAGGCGCTTGGTACGCCCGTATTTCGGAGGACTTGTGTTGCAATGGTATCCACTTTTGCAGTGAGCGTTGGATCAGGAGAGGGTTGGGAAAATAGTAGCGATGGAACCAGGATAAAGGCTGCTATCAAGGTATAAAGCGATAGCTTGAAAGAGTTTTTCTTGCTAAATGTCAGATTGCGAAAAGAGTTGAAAAGATGAGCGTAGCTAATATTCATAGCGCAGTGAGTCGTTTAGTTTATTGATGCAGAATAACATAAATAGTTTTCGATTCAATTGCAGTGATTCTCACTAGGCGAGAAAATTAATACGACGTATTGCTCATGATTCCTTTTTTCCCTTCTGGTTTAAAGTCAAAAGTAAATAAAAGGTCGTTTTCCAGATGCATTTTAAAGTTAGCGTTTATCTGCCGAATAACGGCGTTAAGAACATCCTTTTCGGAAATATTTATATTGGTATTATTGAATGATTTTTCACGCTCTACCTGCAGATATGTATATAGCCGCCGATCTTTCCAGGAAGTTTTAATCGAAATTTTACGAACACCCACCCGCCTTTTTGGGATTATACCGATCAATTCATTTATAAGCAGTCCGTATGAAAGGGCTTGATTTATATTAATGTAGGTTTGGTTTTTTATGTTAAAGCTGAGATCGATCTCTTCTGACAGGCCGGGTTTTAGGTAGCTAACGATCTTTGGAATCAGTACATCAATCGGTACATATCCCAGTTTTTTAGACTTATAAGCTACTTCCTGGGTGATGGCAATAATTTTAATTCGCTGCTGATTTTTTTGGAGGGATTTTCTAGCTTGCCCGTCATTCATCTGCAGCAAATCCAGCTCCAGAAAAGCACTGATAAGGGCCAGATTATTTTTTACCCGGTGGTGGACTTCCGAAAAAAGAACTCTTTTTTGTTCCGAAATTAAATCATTCTTTTCGGCTAGCATATTACTTATCCGATGCAGTTTGTTATGGTTCCAAACGACAAGGACAGAGAGGATCAGAATAAAAAGAAAAGCAATCGGTACAATCCAGAGTGTGCGATTAATTTCAAGCGCAAAATCCACTTCCGGGATGACGGTAACGATATTTATTTTATGTGAAGGACTAATATGGTAAGGTTTTAAGACGCCCCACCATTTTTTTCCCTCAACTTTAAAGCTATAGGGTGCTTGATTATCGCCTGTTTTTAGAACATTTAGTAAAGCAGGATTATTGAGTTTTTCCGGTGGGATGAACAGGCTGTCTTTTAATTGGGTTAGATCAAAGTCCGAGCTGTATTTGTTAAGGGCCAACACCTTGGTATTATCCTCGCTCAGGATAAATATATTTTGATTATGCGTTAAATTAAGCTTGCTAACATACCTGTTCAGATCTTTTAAAGTCAGGTCGAAAGCGATAATGGTTGATGGTTTTCGGGATCTCTTTGGCGGTAGTTTGAGGGAAGCTGTTATACCTATATTGGTTTCTGTTGAATAGGCATAAGGATTGGTCCAATAAATTTCGTTGTTATTTTTTATGGCTCCTTTAAACCAGGGGCGTTTTCTTGGGTCAATGGATAGCGGCCTCTGCCACTGGTTGATCATTTGCAGGGAATCAGCCATTTTCCACCTGCGCCATTTTTCGATTTTCCCCCATTGGTTTACAAAGACCTTTCTTGTCAGCCACTGATTGGCAACGGTATCAGGCAGCAAATCGAATTCATAGCCATCGCCTGTTGCTATCCCAATAGAAGAGATGGGGTTATATTGGTTAATCAGCGAAATGTAGTGAAGGATTATTTTCTGGTCATCCATCCCCATCCAAAATCCCGATTGGTATTGTTTTTCCTCCGCATGTATTAGCTGAGATGTTTGACTAAAGAAAGTGTCCAGCTCATTTTGAGTCTGGTTGATGGATAATGTTGTAAGCCTTGTAGCAAATTGTCTCTTAGCTCTGGAAATCTCGTGAATCACATAAATCATCAAAGCAAAAGAAACCGCCAAGACCCCAAAAGCGAACGATTTTGCATATTTTTTCAGCAAAATACTTTAAATAATTAGTTTATTAATAAACTAATGTTTATATATATTAGGATTATATAACCAATAAGTTTCTTTTTTTAAAGAAAAAATTTGGATATGAAAATTCAATGTTTGTTTTAAACTTCAAATGAATAATATATCATAGATATTGGAAGAATTAGCTGAAATCGGGGATAGAAACTAAACCGATGTGTCTGGAAATAAGTTATGGCCTATAAAAAAATTCACTTGGATATGTTTGGTATCACCAAAATACAAACACGCAACCAAGGAAGATCGTGACCAATCTACCTAAAGGTTAGATAACTAAATGATATCAATTTAATAAAAACCAGAGACACTTAACCAATTGTAACAGTGACCTATGAACCATTTCGGTTTAATAGCCAATCACTTCGCCATCTTTACGCATCTCGCTGGCGCCCCAGTACACGCGGTTCCTGGCGTCGTACCTAATGGCCTCGTAACCCCCGAAAGCTCCCGTTCCGGGCTTAACCCATTTTACATTATAGCCTCGTTTCTCAAGCTTGGCCTTGGTACCCTTATTAAAGCCCGATTCCAACAAGACGGTGCCGATACCATTCGCCGGAAGACCGGTCGGTGTGGGACTGCCGGTATGTCGCCAGCGGGCCGCATCGCCGGCCTCCTGTACATTCATGCTGAAGTCGATCATGTTGGTGAGCACCTGTACATGGCCCTGCGGTTGCATGGAGCCGCCCATTACGCCGAATGCCAGCCACGGCTGGCCGTCCTTCATCACGAAACCGGGGATGATCGTGTGGAAGGGGCGTTTGCGTGGAGCGTAAACATTTGCGGCGTCACTGTGAAGCGAATATAGGGCACCTCGATCCTGGAACATAAAACCGAGTCCGTCGGGAACCAGGCCCGAACCCATACCGGCGTAGTTGGATTGTATCATCGATACCATCATGCCCGTACTGTCAGCGGTCTCGAAATCGGTGGTGTCTCCATTATAAAGGCGGGGATTGCCGGGACTGATGTTCTTATTGGCATGGTCGAGATGGATCAGTTTGCGGCGCTGGTTGGCATATTTTTCCGAAAGCAGGCCTTTCATCGGCACGTCTGCGAATCGTGGGTCAGCGTAATATTTCGAGAGATCTTCAAAAGCCAGACGTTTGGCCTCGATCTCCGCGGTCAATGCATCGGCACTGCCAACTCCCATTTTTTTTAAGGTCAAAACCCTTTAGTAGGTTGAGCATCTCCAGGGCGGAGAAGCCCTGTCCGTTTGGCGGAAGCTCGTATACATTGTATCCTCTGTAGTCAACCGACTGCGGTTGTACCCATTCGCCGTGAAAGTCGGCAAAATCTGAATAGCGCAGATCCCCGCCAATACGCTTGAAGTAATCGTCTATGGTGTGAGCAATCTTACCCTTGTAAAACGCGTCACGCCCGCCCTTGGCAATCATTGACAAAGTGTTAGCAAGATCGGGATTGCGGAATACCTCCCCCTGATGCGGCGTGTGCCCGTCGACCAGGTAGGTATCCTTTGCATTGGAGAACTCTTCAATCAGGCCGCGATTTTGCTGGAATGCTTCCCAGTTACCTTTCCAGTAATTGGCAACAATTTCAGTGACCGGGAACCCTTCTTTGGCATAGTGGATCGCCGGCGCAAGGTCCTCGCTCATCGGCAGCTTGCCAAAACGTTTGTGCAGTGCAAACCAGGCATCAACTACACCCGGCACGGTAACAGGCAGCGATCCGTATAACGGGATCGTCCCGTTATTCTCTATCCCTGCTTTCTTATACGCCGCCTTCACTCCCGCTTGCATCTTTGACAGGTCGCGTCCCTTCGGTGACCAGCCGGAGCCGTTATAACCGTATAATTTATGGGTTTTGGGATCATAGACAATAGCAAAGCAGTCACCCCCGATACCGTTCAAAACCGGTTGCATCAGTCCCAGCACGGCGTTGGCTGCAATGGCGGCATCCACGGCACTGCCGCCTTTCTTAAGAATCTCTACGGCAGCAAGCGAGGCAAACGGCTGTTCGGTGGCAGCCATGCCATGCTGAGCCAGTACCGGTGAACGAGTCGCCCACGGCGCCCCGGCATAACGATCTCCACGACCGAAACTGGTATCAGCAGCGGACGGACTGTTCTGGGCCAATGCCGGATGCCAGCAGAAAATGGAAAGCATTAGGATTGACAAAATCAGCTTGAAGCTTGCGTTTTTTCTCATCGGGTATTCAATTGGATAATTGTTGTTTGCGTATTTCATCATTAACCTCCTTATTATTTCAGGACTGTCCGCTTTCCTTCTTATCTATGTTTTTTCCAAGGTGTTTATTTTTTTCTTTAATCCAAAGATCAAGATATTCCTTTGAGTGAACATGTATATCTGAACTTATTTTTTTGATAAATGCCTCTGGGCATGCAACATGAAATATTGTTGAAGGACATTCTTCTTTCAAATCACGTTACATACCCTTTTGGCACGAATTAAGTAACTTCAATTTAATGGGTGCCTTGGATAAATCCGGCGACGTTATCATGCAATTTTTTGAGTGACTCCGGATGCAAATAGACCATATGTCCCGATTTGTAATAGGCGTAGGAGATGTTTTTTTGCAGTTCATCAGGAATAGGCAGATGATGCATTTCATACACACCTTCAAAGAATGGAGTGCCAAGATCGTAATAACCCATATTGAGCATTACCTTCATCTTTGGGTTGAAAATCATAGCGTTGGCCAAGTCCGGCATCACGTTCGGAAAGAAGCCTATGCCACCGCCGGGTCCGTGATGATGGAAGTCCCATTGGCCAATCACATTCTCACCGAAGGGATGGTAGGTCTCATTCTGGCCATAGTTCAATTTTGTGCGCAAGTAGTTATTAAATGTCCCGATAACCGTTCCCTCAAATGTTGCGCCGTGGGGATCGTACTTCGGCGTCTTGCTCAGGGGATCCTGGGTGAATCCGCTAAAACGTGTATCCAGACGCCCTGTCACTTTACCTTCGTCAGCCAGGATATTCTTTTCCATCTCGGGACCACTGATGCGCAGGTTCGCTTTGCGGATATAGCTCTTGGAGAGTCCCGTGTATTCGTGCAGCTTGTCAACGACCTTGTTGTATTCCACCGAATCGATCATGGATCCTTTATTCAGGGCTACGGCATATTCATTCAATGAAAAATTCTCGACTTTCTTCAAAAATGGTTCCAGTTCAGCCGGCCGATTGGGCAGTTTGTGATGATACCAAGCCGTAGCTGCAGCCGAAGGTAAGGCCAGTTCATAGGGCAGTCCCATGCCAGGATCGGCTTCTGCCACATCCGACATATTATTGTAGTTGAGCAACTGTGAAAGCAAAATCACGCCATTCAGGTCCACGCCGTCTTGCGTTTCGAGGATATTTGAGAGCGCTGCCGAACGGAAGGTTCCGTAGCTTTCCCCGAAGAGATATTTGGGAGAATCCCAGCGGTTGTAGGTCGAAAGAAATTTCGTAATAAAGGAAGCAAAAGCGTTGGCGTCCTGATCAATGCCGAAGAACTCTTTCGGGGTTCCGGCACCGCCCTTGTCTTTGGTGATAATCTGACTCAATCCCGTGCCGGGCGCATCGACAAATACAAGGTCGCTGGCATCCAGAAGGCTATAGTCATTGTTGACCGTTTTGTAGGGGGCCATCACGCGTGCCGTATCTTTGAGATTAGCGATATGAGGTCCCCAGGCCGACATGTGTAGCCACATCGTCGAGCTGCCGGGTCCACCGTTATAGATAAAGGTTACAGGCCGTTTGGATTCATCAGATTCATTCTTCTTGACGTAGGCTACGTAGAACATGCTGCACGCGGGTTTGTCCTCATCGTTTTTCAGGATGAGCGTGCCCGTGTAGGCATTATAGTCAATTCGGTTTCCCTCAACAGTAACGGCACCGGTGGTCATTACCTGTTGTGGTTTGGTAAGTGCAGTATTTGTATTGGGAGTGTCTTGTTTCTTATCCTGGGCGTGCGCAGTCACAATGAACAACGCCAAGGATAAGACGAGTAAACAGATAAATGATTTCATGTGGTAGGATGAGAAGTTAAGGTTGTTGTAAGGTATCTAAAGCAGAATTTTTTCCAAAGTTTCGGTCAGAAATATATCATTTCTCATCCGATCTCTTTTGTAAAAAAATGTGAGCACCAACACGTTTATTAAGGAAGCCTGCAGCGTTCTCTTTAAGAAATGAGGTTTATGTTCTAGAAAGTTTTATCATGTACACTTTTAAATTCTTTCTTATGGAGTCTAGGAGATCCTTATAGAATCTTCGGTTGTTATTTTTGCGTTCTCTTCAATCTTTCCAGAGTCAGCTCAAAAGTCCGGGCTAAGATTAGTGAAATGGGACAGAAGTCCGTCTCCCAAAAGAATGTTTTGATTAGATACTTCTCTTTTGGGTATTCCCCTCACCTATCCGGATGCAGGTTCAGCGTTCGGTGACTAAGCCTACATCGACCGTTCTTTAAAATGCGTATTGCCTTTCACATCAAATTGACTCAGTCCGTGGTCGATAGTATTCAACCCAAAGCGATTATTGATATAATCCATCGCTTGATAAATACGTTGCATCTTAGGATTCTCTTGAAAGAAGAGTTCCATCTGGGTAGTCATGTGCAGTTCGGTGGTGCCCAGCATGATGGCCCGAAACCGTTTGCCCCGGTCCTGACAGTAGAAGAGCATCGGCATCAGTTTCTGTAGGCAATGATGCAGTACATAGCTATCGAGATTTGTGAGTCCCGGCGCGCGAAACGTAAAAGAGAATCCATCTTTTTCGGGACCCTGGAATCGAACCGTCCCAAAAAAACGGTCCGATTTTTTCTCGTATCCCCGAAGCCGATAGCAGACCTGTTTGACAGCTTTTGAAAATTCAGCAGCTACTTTCCAGGGATCGCGCGTCCAGGTGGAAAACGTATGCCCGTACCCTACTCGCTGGGGCACATAATCGGTATCATCGCTCACGATAGCACGATCCCTGCCGGCAGCAGTTTCCCACAGCATCTTTCCAAAATAGCTGCCAAACAGTTTTATAAAGAGAGGGTAGCCATGATCTATAGCCTCACCAATGGTTGAGATGCCCCGCGCCTTAATTTTTTTAAAGCGACGGCGGCCAATCCCCCAGACTTCGTCCAGCGGTTGGGGCCAAATATTTTTTTGAATCTGCTCATCATTATGGATGACGGTCAGCCCGTCTGGTTTATTCATTTCAGAGCTTATTTTGGAATAAGTTTTAGAAGTTGAAATCCCCAGGCTACAGTAGAGCCCGATATCCTCATATATGGCTTCTTTTACCTCCCAACCAAATTCAACCAGCTGGCGATACGATTGATGTTTTTTCCAGGTGATATCCAGGAAAAATTCATCCATGCTGTAGGCTTCAACATCCGGAGAAAACGTATCCAGCACTTTGTGGATGCGTCGGCTTATAGATTTATATTTGTCATAATCTACTTGTTTGAAGACGATGAAGGGACAGATTTTATAGGCCTCCAGGGCGCTCATACCCGTCTTAACACCCCATTTCCGGGCTTCATAAGAACAAGTTGCTACAATTCCTTTAACCGTGCCGTCTTCCTTCCGCCATCCCCCAATTGCTACCGGCATGTTGTAGAGGTTATAGCATAGCTGCTCGACTTGGGCATAAAAAGCATTCATATCCACATGCATGTATAGCCGTGGTTTTAAACTGCTATGCTGCATATCCGCTGAAATCGTTTGATAACGAGTGATGTTATGGACGTTTTTACGTAGCTGGTATCGTCCCGGATCAGGCAGCTCGGGAAGGGAAGTATTTTCGATTTTCATATTGACAAACAGTGTTAGGTTGCCGACATTAATAAATGTACGTATGTACATAATATAAAATCCCTGAGAAGAATCAAACAGGAGTAATATATGAGTGGGAGTGACAATGAAATAAGAGATCCCGAACCATTGATTGTTATCACGACGGTAGCTTCCTTTGCGGATAAAAAAAGGAATATCAACCGGCGGCTGCAGCCGATTAAGATACTGCGAAAAAATGGGCAGGTTCACCGGGTGCGCAAGATACGAAAGTGTCATGAAGAGCCAGTCGGTCACGGGCACAAGCAAATCCATATAACGCTGCAGACAAAAGACGATCGTTACCTGGATATTGCTTTCGATACCCGCAAGGTGGGTTGGTATTTAGTGTACGAAGAGGATGGGATGCTGTTGGAGTAATAAATTTGTTATCGCGGAAGAAGATAGAAAAAACACTCCTCCCACTTCGCGGTTCTCCCCTTGAGGGGATATTTTTAAGTGCCATTTCTACTACTCTTTCGAGAGCCTGGATTTGGAAGAAAAGGTTCCGTAACAGAGGTCTGGGAATAGCGGAAGCCGGAGGGCGAAAAGGAGGCTTTCGTAACCGGTAAAGTTTTGGAAGTAGGCAAAAAAGTAATAGAGCAAGACGTTTCTAATTCTATTAAGATTCATCAGAAAGGCGATTTAAAAATGCCCTGCTCATTCATATGTCCCACATATTTGCCCAGAATGCGTACTTCTTCGGATTCTCCCGGCTCAATAACGATATCATCAAAATCGGGATTGGCGGGTTCCAGCCTTAGTTTGTTCCCTTCCTTGAAAACACGTTTGAGTGTGGTTTCATCCTCGTATAGCACCGCTCCCACATCACCATTGTGAAGCTCTGTTTTGGAAAGTAGTACAAAGTCGCCGTCTGTAATATCCAGCTCTTTCATACTCATCCCTTTAACACGCAACGCAAAAATGCTGTCGGTATTCGGGAAGAGCTCTGCAAAAGTGAGCTCCCCGAGGTCTGCTTCCACTGCTTCCTGCATAGTACCGGCTGTAATCTCTCCAAGAATAGGAATTGATGAACCAGCTTTGTTGCCGGGCCACACATCAATGGGCGACCGAAAGGTATAATTTTCGGTCCCATCTTTTTGGAGGTATCCTTTTTCGACCAGGGTTTGGTGGTACTGCACAGAGCTGTTGGCTGACTTAAAACCATTAAGATGGGCAGCCTCACGGTGACTTGGCAGTCGCAGGTGCTTTCGAAAAAAACTGACTAAGCTATCGTAAAATTTTTGTTGCTTCGAACTAAGCCTATCCATAAATAAATACTGTACGTTTGTACATAACATAATGATTTACAGACTTTCATCCAACGCCACTTATTGATTCTCGTGATTACAAATCGCTTCAGCTTCTTTTAGTATCGCATCTGTTTTGGTGCTATTTATACCTGCTTCCTTCATAAGCTTTTTATTCTTGATCAAATCCTTACAAAAGACTGCATCTAATTGAATCAGCTGTTGTTTGTCTCTTTGGGATAGGGATGAGAGGCAGGTAAGCGGATGCAGGTTGGCTCGGTCCACCAGCTCTTTTAGGCCATTGCCTTGTGGATAATCCCAGCTTAGCATTTTGATGCCCATACACTCCCCATATTGCAGGGCGTCGGAGGTGAACTTGGTATTTGTAACCAGCCATGCCTGGGGAGGCTGATTGTCATGACCAGAATGGGTTTTCAGCTTCGTTTTCACATCCAGGAAACGTGATTGAATATAAAGCGGTACCTGTACGTTGCATTTGAGTCCCTTCCGGTTATGAAATTTGCATTCGATCATGAAATATTCGTCGCCTTTTTCTGCAATTACATCAATCTCGTGGGAGACACATTCGCCATCAATCGTAACACCTACCTGCGTGGAATATTCCAGTCGGTCCAGCAGTCCTCCGATAAATTTTTCAAAGGGAAATCCGGTAGGGCCCAGTTCCATGATCGCATTTTTGAGTTTATAGCGTCCGGCTGAGCGCTTGGAATGCATCTGCAGCTTTTGGAATGCTTTCTGATAAATCTCATGGGTGGAAATGCCATCATAAAGCTCATGCAGGATGACTTGTGCAATATGGTCAATAGTCTGTTGTTCGGCACCGGCTTTTGTTAGGGAATTCCTAAGTTTCGCCTCATCATAGGGTTCTTGTTCTCCGGAAGCCTTGGTCACGATTATATTAGTCATAATGCCGACTTAAATCATCTTCAAGTCCTAAGACTATAAATGTAGTAAATTTGACACTATTATTTATTATTATGTATTATTAATAGAAATATATTTAATTCAGCCAAAAATAGTGTAGATCTAAGTCGGTAAGGGACATCCAACCAAGTCTTGAGGCTTTCTTTGATGGAAAAAATGATCGCCAAAAGACCAATTCCGGAATATATTTCATATCAACTATTAAGTTATTAGGGATATTTACATGCGTTTAAAAAGATATGTATCCATCAGTTGCTCAATAATATTGATTATGCTTACGGGGATATTCAGGCTTGCCCGGGCCCAGCAGCAAACACGTCCCAATATTATATATATCATGAGTGATGATCATGCCTCCAAAGCGATCAGTGCTTATGATTCTAAGCTTATTCAGACCCCCAATATTGATCGGTTGGCCAATGAGGGTATGCTGTTTACCAATGCGAATGTGACAAACTCTCTTTGTGCACCAAGCCGGGCCGTGATGCTGACAGGTAAATATAGCAACATAAATGGGCTGCGTGATAACCGTGATACCTTTAACGGAGATCAAATGTCTTGGATAAAACTGTTGCATCAGGATGGATATTATACTTCGATCATCGGCAAATGGCATCTAAAAACTGTACCACAGGGGTTTGACTACTGGGATATCCTGGTTGGTCAGGGGCATTATTACAATCCATACTTTATTAAAAACGGTGATACTACACAGGTACAGGGTTATGTAACTGATCTCATTATGGATAAGGCATTGAATAGGCTGAAAAACAGGGATAAGTCAAAGCCGTTTGCCATGCTTATTCACAACAAAGCCCCCCACCGAAACTGGATGCCCGATTCTACCCACATGGAGATGTTCGATAACAAAAATATTCCGTTGCCCGAAACTTTTTTTGATGATTACAAAACACGTTCTGCGGCAGCTAAAGAACAGGATATGGAAGTGCAAAATATGTTCCTGTCAAATGATTTGAAGATACAGCCGAAATACTTTGATAAGGAGACCGGAACCGGGGGGGCACCGGCAAATTTTGATGCCGTAAAAAATTGGGAAGGCGCCTATAATAGAATGACTCCTCATCAGAAAAAAATCTGGGATGCCCATTACGATAGCGTAGGCCAATCTTTTCAGAAGAGGAATCTTAAGGGAGAGGCGCTGGCCTATTGGAAATATGAGCGGTATATGAAAGATTACTTGCGGTGTATTGCTTCGGTGGATGATAACGTGGGTCGCCTGCTGGATTATCTTGATCAGGCTGGGTTAACCAAGAATACCATTGTAGTCTATACTTCCGACCAGGGATTTTTCCTTGGTGAGCATGGATATTTTGACAAGCGTTTTATGTACGAACCCTCGTTGAAGACGCCGTTGATTGTCCGGTATCCCAAAGAGATTAAGCCCGGTAGTACGTCTAACCAATTGGTAATGAACTTGGATTTTGCCCCTACTTTTGTGGATGAAGCCGGGTTGTCGGTTCCGGGTGACATGCAGGGACGTTCGCTGCAATCTATCTTCAAGGGAAATGTAATGAACTGGCGCAAGTCCGTGTATTATCACTATTACGAGTATCCCTATGGCTGGCATAAAGTCAAAAAGCATTACGGGATTAAGACAGAGCGCTATAAGCTTATTCACTTTTATAACGATATCGACGCCTGGGAGCTCTATGATTTAAAAAATGATCCCCATGAACTGAATAATTTGTATGATATTCCCGCCTATAAGACGGTAGCTGACAGCCTGAAAAGACAGTTAAAACAGCTGCAGATTCAATATCAGGATACCTCCTTTGATGCAAGTCTGACGAAGGAGAAGTAAGAAGGCTATAAGATAGGGCATTGTCTTATAGTTCTGATCCGATAAGCCGGGGGCATGCCAAAAAGACGGATCTTTTTGGCATTGCATGTGATGCCGAGCACCGCCTCAGCAAAGGGTAGAGCGGTTTCGGTGTATAGATGGGATGATGAGAAAATGGCCTGCCACAATTTCTATGCTTCTCGTTTCAAACCCTGTAAGAGGGTGCTCTACAAAGTGTAACGTACTTCGACCACAATCTTTTATGAGGATATAAGTCTCTTTTCTTAAGCCAAATCAATAGAAATTACTCAAAGGTTCTATTCAGTTGTTGGTATTGTATGGAACCTTAATACAGTTATCAGAGAGGTATAACAAAAGAATGAGGAATTTCTATGAAAAGGTTGTTAATGAGTGTGGGAGTAGTCGTGTTGTTCGGACCAATGATTTCAATTGCATGGGCACAACAGGGTGCTGGCAAGGGCATGAAGGATCAGTATTATCGACAGTACGATACAAACACTGTTGAAACGATCGAGGGAGATGTAATGGAGGTGACGAATAAGCCAAGCAAGAGAAATGCAGCTACGGAAGGTGTTCATTTGGTGGTTAAAACCAACAGCGGATCTATTCCCGTTGATTTAGGCCCCGTTTGGTATATGAGTCAGCAAGAGGCTTTCCACAAAGGAGATCATGTGATCATCACAGGTTCGCGTATTTTTTTTGGAGGATCTTTTGTGATAGTAGCTGCAACGGTACAAAGAAACAAAATGATACTTCATTTGCGTGACCATAACGGATTTCCAGCCTGGAGAGGATGGCGTATGGGAAAAAGAGTTAATCGTTAATAATCTAAATGAAATTTGAAATGGATACTTTGGAAGAAAATGTAACATCTGATGGACGACAACCACAGTTTCCGCTCTTAAACCGAGAAGCCCCGTATTTCGAAGCAAAAACTACTCACGGAGTAAAAAAACTTTCGGACTATGGGGGAAAGTACCTGGTTCTGTTTTCACATCCCGCTGATTTTACACCGGTTTGTACAACTGAGTTTATCTCTTTTTCCAGACATTACGACGAGTTCAAAGCTCTTAATTGCGAATTATTAGGACTTTCGATTGACAGCACCTATTCGCATTTGGCCTGGGTGCGGAATATGAAAGAGCGTTTCGATGTAGATATTCCCTTTCCCATTATCGAAGATCTGTCGATGAAGGTTGCACATGCTTATGGGATGATTCATCCCGGCGCGGGAGACACGTCCACGGTTCGGGCTCTATTTATTATCGATGACAAAAGTATCCTTAGGGCGATGATTTACTATCCCAAAGATAATGGACGATCGGTTCTGGAGATTCTACGCCTGGTTAAAGCACTACAGACAACCGATAAGCATAAAATGGCTACGCCGGAGGGATGGCAACCGGGGGATAAGGTAATTATTCCTCCCCCTACTACGATGGATGCTATGGAAAAACGCCTCAGCGAAGGATACGAATGCATCGATTGGTATCTCTGCAAAAGGGATTTGAAGACTACCTAAGATTATGTGGGCAATGAGACTTGATTCCACCTAAAGCGTTATCAGGGGCTATGATGCATTTATATTTAAGAGTCGATAGAATCGATTCTCTAAAAACAGTTTATAGCTGCTATAGAATTTGATCATCTGGCGGCAGAGCATTAAAATGCTATGACCAATATCTTGCTATATCTCACAGCAAATTGTAACCTTGTCCAATAATTTGTTCAGATCTTCATGGATGCAATCCGGCCTAATTGGATCTTACCCAGGTAGGTGTTTTGTTGAGAAAAGATCCTTCCTCCTATCTGAAGTAAAAATTTTCATAATTACTAACCATCCCCATTAGTTTAGGAGATTAAAGATCTGGATAATTCAGGGCGTATTCTGATTTTAATATTAGCCAAAAGGAAGTTATCTAATTTGGTTATTATTTACTATTATTAGAAATAATTAATAAAAGTAATATGAAGTATATAGGCGGCGATAATAGTTCTATGACATAAAAAATTTGGGGAATTGATACTATTAATAAATATAAAAGGACAAAGGTTTAAAAAATGGGTTATTCAGTTCTCTTTGTAGACGATGAAAAATCAGTTCATATTATTTTAGAAAAATTGCTAGGAGATCAGTTTGACGTTATCCATACATATAGTGCACAGGAAGCGATAAATATTATCTCAGAAAAACCGGTCAATTTGCTACTCTGTGATATTGAGATGCCGGGAATGACGGGGTTGGAATTGCTGGAATCTATTCAGCAGGATAAAAATAACAAAGAAATCCCCTTTCTTATCCTTACAAGTCACGATTCCGAGAATACTGAACGGGAAGCATATAATTTGGGAGCTGAGGATTTTATTTCTAAGACAGAACTCCTTAAAAAGCGGCACGATTTTTTAGAAAGGGTCCAGATGAAACTGATTTCGAATGTAGATGTGCCTAACTTGGATAATAGGTTGCTGAAGGCCAAAAATGAGGTTATCAATAGTATCATGAAAAAGGCCCTTAGAAAAGATTTTCAGGAAACCGCAAAAGTAGCTTTAGAGTCACTTTATGATTGCTTTGATATCGAATATGGGGCCCTCTGGATTCAGGATCAACAGGATGAATGGGAGTTGGCCTATGATACAGGGCTGGATGGTGAGTCCCCACTGCTTTCAAATGATCTTCAACAGGAAAAAGGATTTAGGCATGTTTTGGAAACGCGCAGTGCTTATTTGAACAATAATATATCAGAAATTAATCTTGAAAAGTTAATGACATTGCGAGACCAAAAAAGTTTACCCTCCCAAATTGGTATTCCATTGTTTGCCATGAATGAGAAGAATATGTTGATGAATAATCTCGAGGTTCCAAAAGATGTGCCTGTATTCGGTTATCTTTTTCTGCTTGGTAATAAACTTATTTCTTCTAAGGAATTTGAACTGTTATCAAAAATAGTGATGCAGTCGGGAGCCATACTTTGGCGTCTAGTACAGTCGCGGCTTGAATTACAGGCCAGTTAAAAAGAATGCAGAATAATTCCCCATTAGTTTTACTTATCCTTGAGGGTGGCTATCCATGGTATTATGGTGGAGTAAGCGAATGGACCCATCAATATCTCAGGAATTTGGGCTCATTTGATTTTTCCATTTTACAGATAACAAATGCTCCTTGGGATACGGCTTCGTTTGAAAAAGCGATTTATCCTCTGAATAAAAATATTATTTCTTTTGATCGAATCACCGCTCCCGAGTTGGATGAAAACATTTCTGATAGGAGGATCCAGCAATGGATAAATGATCACCTCAAACGTATCAGCTCGTCACAAACTCCAGACGTAATCCATATCACCAATACAGGATTTGCCGGGTTGTTAGGCTCAAAATTAGCTGATCAATTAGCGAAGCCTTTATTATTAACAGAACATGCCATTTATTGGAAGGAGATTGAACTTGGTGCGCAGTCTCTGGAGTGTGGCTACCAGATAACTTCCCATGATGAGCACAAAAAGCAAATAAAGAACCTTTTTAGGCATATTTCTAAGCGTCTCTACCAGGATGCTGACGAAATTGTTTCGGTATCAGAGTCAAATTTGCCTTGGCAAGAAGAGTTAGGAGCTACCGATGTTCGGTATATTCCAAATGGAATACCATCGGATTTTCTGGCCAAAAATAGAATAATTAGAGAAGCTGATGAACATATTCCCATCGTTGGGTGGATCGGACGTTGTGCTCATATCAAACAACCGCTTCGTTTTTTGGATCTGGTGAAGGGATTGAGTCATGTTATGAATGGAAGAATCCATTTTAAAATGCTATTAAGCGATTCTGGTGAAGATGGGCTTAAGGCTGAGATACTCAGGAAATCCAGAGACATTGAGAATCTTGATTTATTTTGGAATGAGCCTTCGGAGGATCATCTTCCTTCCATGGATGCTTTGTTCATTACCAGTCAAAGTGAATCACAACCACTTGTAATGCTGGAAGCTTTAGGTAAGAAAGTATTACCGTTTGGCTGGGAGGTCGGTGATGCGACTGGAGAATATGGAATTTTCGAACCACAGGATACTCCTATGTATGAATTGGCAGAAAAGTTTAAGAAGCTTTGGAAAAGTCCGGTTAAATGGAGAAAAGTTGTCGACAGTAGGTTTAAAAAAGTCGAGTCAAATCATACCTGGGAGTATATTTTTGACCGCTATAAAGATACAATGACCGATTTGATACTGAATTAAAAGATAATTTCTTCTTTTAAAAATCTAGTCTTCATTCGCACGTGGAATTGCCCCGGCAATGGTTGAAACATGGTGCTTCATCATTATAAAAAAAGAGTAATACGCGAACCAAACTAGAATGAATAGCCGAGAAAAGCCTCTTATACTTCTACAGACAGAAGCTTCTTACCCGTATGGTGGAGGAGGTATATCAACTTGGGTGCATACCTTGTGTACTGAATTGGAAGAAGAGGCAGATTTTATTCTGTTTGCTGTAACAGGCCAGCCCAATGTGAAACTTAAATATGAGCTTCCCCAAAATATACGTTCCATTATACATGTGCCCCTTTGGGGGGTTGAACAACCGGCCGATTATTATGCTCCGCAGCGACCATTTTCTGTAACACTGTCGGCAAAGATACGAACTAATGATAATGATGTTATAGATTCCCTGTTTTTGCCACTTTTCAGAGATTTGATGCAGGGAATCTTTAATGGTGGTCACTCCTCCCCCTATTCAGAGGCCGAAATTATTTACGGGCTCTGGAAATTTTGTACCCATTTTGATTATAAAACAGCGTTGAGTCACCGAAAGGTTTGGGCTGAATTTAAGCACTGGATAGAAAGGAGTTACCCAGATGACATAATGGATCTGAATGTGCCGGAAATAAATTTAAAACATGTAACTTTTGCTCTGCGTTGGCTTTATCATTTTTTGATGCCGGTAGATGTTCCGTTGCCGGATGTCGAGGTCACTCATTCAACACTGGCCGGCTTTCCATCTATTCCTTCTATCGTAAAGCGTTATGAAGATGGAACTCCCGCTGTTATTACCGACCATGGGGTGTGGCTCCGTGAGCGATTAATCAATATCGGTAAAGAAAAAGAGTTTGATTATTACACAAAGCGGTTCTTGCTGGATTTGTCAACTTTTATGTCCAGGGCGATTTATAGTATTGCGGATCAAGTTTCTCCGGTCACTAAAATTCATACAAAGTGGGAGACCATTTCCGGTGCCGAAGAAGAAAAAATAAAACCGATATATAATGGTATTGATGTAGATGTATTCCGTCCGCAACCGAAACCGGATGAAACTGAGGGACGTCCTACGGTGGTTGCTGTTGCCCATATATTTCCGTTAAAAGATATTGAAACGATGATTCGGTCTTGTGATATTGTTCGAAGACAGGTACCGGATGTACAATACAGGGTATACGGGAGTATGGATATAGATAAGTCTTATACTCAAAAATGCAAAGCACTGGTAGAAAAGCTGGACTTAGGCGACCATTTTATTTTTGGAGGATTTCACCAAAATCCATCTGAGGTTTATAATGAAGGAGATGTTACAGTCCTAAGTTCGATTTCCGAAGGCGTTCCCTATACCGTATTGGAATCCATGAGCTGCAGGCGCCCGGTTATTGCTACTGATGTAGGAGGAGTGCGGGAAGCTATAGGTGAGTATGGGTATTTATGTAAACCGGGCGAACCGGGGGAATTAGCTCAGGGCATTATTGAATTTTTGAAGGATGATGAACGGCGTATTCGTCTTGGTAGAAAAGCAAGGGAACGTATTCTCGACAATTTTACCAAAGAAAGGTCAGTAAATGCATATTTAAAAGATTATACACGATGGAGTAGCGAAAAATTACGCCCACTCAAAAATGAGATAAATACAGAATCCGTAAAGGCAATAATCCAATATATCGATGGGTGATCAAGTAAATAGCGATTTGCTTAAAAACCGGAAGCAGTTAGATGATCTCGTAGAGCGGGTCAAGGGAAAAATTGGGAATCCGGTGAGTCCCCAAGCTGTAGTTGCCATACTGGAATCAACCGGATTACGAGATATTGACGCCCAAAATATTTATGACAGTGATTCTTTATTTGATCTGGGACAGACGGTTTATGATAAATTAAAGTATCAGCTTTTAAGGGAACGGATAGAAAATAGAGAAAATGGTTATTCCCGATTGAGGCAAAGAGATTTATCTAATAGACTATTCGACTTCGTTAAATATTACAGCTATGGCTTATTATTTACTGCACCTATGTTTTCCCAGATTCTGGCGGTGATATTTTTTAGCTATTCGCTTTGGGCGTGGCTGTATTTTAACAATGCTCAAGCTACGATAGTGGCTCTGGGAACCATTGTAGCATTTATTGTGACAGGCGGGTTTGCTCTTGTGCTCGGACGTGAACTTTCTCACTATATCGGATTAAAGAATTATGTTTTGGCTTCTAAAATGGCCAGATATATTTTTATTGCCGGAACATTCTCACTTTTTGCTTTCTGGGTGTTGGTTGATATTATTAATCTGGTGATCCCCTTTTATCCACAAAAAATGGTTTGGATAGGGGGAGTATATATGGTGTTAATTGGGATATGGTTACTATCTTCTTCTGTCATTTATGCGCTGCAAAAACACGGCGTTATTTTGATAAGTGTAGTATTAGGTACGGTTATCGTCATTTTAGCAATGAACGAAAGTCATATAGGGATATATAACGCGCATTGGCTGGGTTTGCTTATTACCAATGGCTTGCTGGTGGGTTATGCCTGGTTACATTTTAATCGTCGGATCCGCACGTCGGAAAATCAATTTGCAAAACAAAAGCTTCCACGGTTCTCGTTCAAATATTTTAATAATTACAGTTATTTTGTTTATGGAATTTTGTATTTCCTGTTTCTTTTCATAGACAGAATTTTAGCTTGGTCTACGGGACATGGATCAAGTGTATATGTTATTTGGTTTAACACTCCTTATGAATTAGGCATGGATTGGGGGCTTATAAGCCTTGTACTTATAGTAGCATCTATTGAATATTCGATAAACAGTTTTACAAAAATATTATTTCCATCCCAGGAAAAAACAAAGTTTTCGCAAATACAGGATTTTATTACTTTTTTTAAAAAGTTCTATGCTCGTCAGGTTATTTTGTTGCTGTTAGCTGGTATTGTGAGTATCCTACTTAATTACTATGCGATCAGCAGCTTAAAAATTTATATACATCAATTTGAAGAGATTCAGAATTTTTTTCAAAGTTCGATAACTTCAAAAATTTTCTGGTGGGCGAGTATAAGCTATTTTATACTGGCCTTTGGCATGTTGCATGCGCTATTCTTTTTTACATTGGGGCATCCCCGAAAAATACTGTATGCCATGAGTGCCGCCGTTTTTATAAATTTTATAGTGGGCTTTATCTGCAGTAGAATGATTTCATATGAGTATGCCGTAATTGGATTATTGGCAGGCTCAGTGACTTTCTCGTTAATTACCGGTTATTATATGTGGGATTATCTGGAGAATCTGGATTACCATTTCTATTCATCATATTGATTAATCAAATACTATGGAAAACTCTCTGTATAGAAGATTCAAAAAAGGGTTGACGGATATATTTAAAACGGATGATTTCGGTCTGCCAGAGGAATGTGCCCTTTGGGAAAAGGCAGCTAAGCTATATACACTGTCCGATAGATTTGAGTATGCAGATATTGTCGAATGGATGGATCGTATATATAATGCTCCCTTACATATAATATATAAGAGCGTTGACAACAATTATTTATTGCTGGAGCATTATCAGGTATTGCCAACAAATTTAATTCGACAAACCCTGCTGGATACCGATAAAAAGAATCAGGAAAACGAATTCGTTTCTATATTCTCGGGGGGGCGTTCTGTTGATAATATTCAACGGTTTATGACATCGGAAACAGAGCCGGGATTTATGAAAGACCCAGCTACCAGAAATACGATCCTGAATTTAGAAGAAAAAATTCATAATCTGCCACAAAAGCTATCTAACAAGGATATATTTAGAAAATACGGTGAGTCAGATTTTACAATAGGCACCGTTGAGCATTATCCTTTAAAAGACAGAGATGGGGATTTTTGGGGTATTTATGCCGTTGGCCCCAAATGTGATTTGCCCGAACAATTGATTGGTAAAACAGATCGATTAAGTCTTCACCTTTCCGAATGGGTGGCCACAATAAATGAATCAAAAAAGGATAAAAAAGTTGACTACGTCAACAGGTGGACTAATGCGATGGGCCCATTGGGAGTTGGTGAATTTAATCTGGAAACGACAGCAGCCTTTCTTTTAGGGTATTTAAGTAACAGGAAAGAGCTTTCGGGAATAGGGTTGTTTGAGGTTGGCGCAGGATGGATCACAAAAATTGCAGATTTTAAACTTGCTCCGGAATTAATTGATGCTATTTCTCAATTGGATGGAGATAAGCTAAAGAAAATGCAAAAAAAAGAATCAGCCCTACAAGAGATAATAGTAACAGTGGTTGAGGAAACAGTTGCTAAAAATTCAGGGGTTATTTCGTTCCGTATGGGAGATCGTATAGCTTTTTTGCTTTACCTTGTACCTGATGACGTGAAAGAAAAATTACAAGACTCTGATCCTGATATACAACTTATTATCAGGGCACTAGTGGATCTGCTAAATTTCAGATCTGCACATAACCAAATAGCAGGCTCAATGGTTGATACCTATTTTGAGTTGCAGCGTGGACTAGAGAAACGAAGACCTAAAACGAAATATCATACGCAGAGAGTGATTGCTTTGGCAAAAAGTTTCAGCGAAGCTTTTGGCCTTGACATAAATGAAAAAGAAGAGCTTATAAAAACAGCTAAGCTCCATGACATTGGATATGTGGGGGCGTGGATATGGTCTTCGCGGAGAAATATATCAGATGATATTGAGCATCCCAGCATTGGCAGAAAAATGGTAGAAAGGCTACCGTTAAAAAAGGTCGTGAAGGATGGTATCGCAACTCATCATGAACGTGTTGATGGCAATGGTACGCCTCTTGGTGTCAGTGGAGATGATATTCCATGGACGGGAAAAATTATTGGACTAGCCGAATTTGTTTCTGAGTTTATAGAAGAGCATCAGGCAAAAGCGAAAGAAGGTACAACTGATGAAACAAAGAAGAACGATAGAATTGAGCAGCTCTCTGAAGAATTAATTAATAGAGCCGAATCTCAATTTGATATGATGTTGATGCCAACGATGTTAGAATTAATTCAAGACTACGGATGGGAAAAGCTATGTTTGCTGGGTACCAGAGAAAAATAAATTTTATTTGTGTTGCTTTACTGATGGTAGTGAGTATTTCTTCCTGCCAAAATAGTCGAGAAATACTCAAATTCGGCATTGATTATAGCAAGGTCTCTGTTAATAGTCTCAAAGGTTACGATATGGTGGTATTGGAGCCTTTTAATTATAACTATCGAGAAACTCGACAACTATTAGAGTCCAAAACCAAATTGATTGGTTATGTAAGTCTTGGTGAGGTAGGAGCTTCCAGATGGTACTATCCATTGTTAAAAGATAAAGGGCTCCTCCTTGGCAAAAATGAGAATTGGGATAGTTATTTTATTAATCTCACCGATACCCTATCGAGGAGGATGTTATTAAATAAAGTGATTCCTGAAATCATGGACAGAGGATTTGACGGGCTCTTTCTGGATACCATTGATGACGTTGCTCCCGGAACGGGACGCGGCAATATGCAAGGTGACATGGTTCAATTAATCAGGGAAATTAGAAAGCGGTATCCTGATATTTATATAATCCAAAACAGGGGTATGTTTTTGCTGAATCAAACCCATAAATATGTTAATGCCTTATTGATTGAAGATGTAGCGAGCAGTTATAACTTTGATCAAAAAAAATATTATATGGTTGATGATAGTACGTTTAAAAAGCGTATAGAGAACATCGATCATTACGAGGCAGAGATAAATTCCGGGCAGCTACTTTTGGTAGATTATGCGACAAGTGATAGTCTTAAAAAACAAGTGCAACAACGGTTAGATACATTGAAACTGCCATATTTTATAAGTTCTATAAAGTTGGATACCCTTCCTCCTGTCAAGAACTGAATTATAAAAGGGCCCTTTTTGTAGCTTATGATACGTTAGCGAATAATATGTTGGCACTCTTTTATAGAACCAAGAAATAATTTGAATCCAGTCATATGTGGATAGAAGTAATATTTGAATTTAAAATGACTAAGATATCATCTTGAAAAAATCTAATGACTTAAGAAGGTAGGAAGAATATAGTATTTGATTATAGATTGACGGCATGAATTATCTCTTAATGGTAATCTTTGCGGCTTTACGTATCTTATTTTGGTACGTTTTATTATTTGGGGTTCTATCTCCGATATTTTTACCTGGGATTCAGAATCTGAATAGCATAAAACGACTCATCTATTCATGGGTTGGCATGGGAGGGATTCTGTTGGTTGGAATATTAGGCCTGACCCTTTTTGATTTATACGATTATATAGGACTACTAGCGTTACTGGTTACTATTCCTCTATTACGATTGTGGTATCGAAGCGATAAGAATAAGGGGACTTCTGAATATCTTCATAATATTGAAAATCGTTTCATCGTATGGCAAGTTAGAGCAATAGAATCTGCAACCCAGGGGAGAACCCGCCGTTGGCTCCGAAAAAAGTCCGAGGATTTGGAAAATGCAATCGCCTCAATCAAAGAGGGGGTCAGCTGGAATTTTATTGTTATTTGTGTGGCCGTTGTCGGTAGTTTAATACGACTAATTCCAGCTTTGCGCAATGCGGCCCCTTTTAGCAACAACTCGCTCTATATACTAAGCCGTATCAAAGATATTGGAATACAGAATTTTTGGGGCCAAACCCCTGAGCCGGCGGGAGCGTATGCAATCATTAACCTGTTTAGTTTACTATCGCAGGTAAAGCCTGAAATGGTTATACATTTATTCGGAGCACTCATCAGTTTTTTGTTGAGTATAACTATTTATTGGTCAATCGATACTATCTTGGATGGCAAGTCACCATTCGCCGCTCTTTTTGGGATGACCCTTTTTGTCCTCTTTTCAACGACTCTTATGCCAATTTCGTTGGGGCAACAGATTACAGCTGATGGCCTTTATCTGGCGCTTATTTTTGGTCTGCCTACAATTATAATATATGGCCAATATTTATATACGAATTCGACCAATCTAATATATCTGGTGTTTTGGGGATTAATAGCCACTGGGTTGATGAATTTGTTTGTTTATCTGGTTATAGTGCTACCTCTTTTGATTATTGAATGGCTTTATTTTGTTCCCGGCTTCAACCTTAAAAGCTGGATATCTAAGAGCAGTGTCATTTGGTCAAATGTATTGGTTTTAGGTATCATTTATAGCATTCCTATAATCTACAGGAGCCTATCTCCAATCGATTTTATAAAAGCTCAACTTTTAAATACCAATGCCTTTGTATTCAAGCCCAATCTGGTGTTTAGTATCGGTAAATTGGCAACCTTTTGTGCGGTAGCATCTGGTCTATTGCTATTAATTTATAGTATTGAATGGTTCCTAAAAAAGGGATCCGGAAGTGCTAAATACGTGTTCATTTTATTTTTCCTTTTGGTAACAGCGTTGTATATCCCACCATTGCAGTCAGAAGCCCTTTGGGTCGACTATGGTCAGCTTAATCCATTTTACGCCGTATTGATTGCAATATTCGGAGGACTTGTTTTTGCTACACTGGTGAATTGGATAAGAAAACTTTTTAACGAACCTAAGGTTGGATTTTGGGCAAGTGGTGCATTCTTTTGTGTGACAATCGGTTCTTTGATATGGCTACAGGGGGGGATAAAAACACATAACGAATTGCCAGATATCGAACCGGATGGTTTTTACAGGGCCTACTACAGGATCATTCAAAACCGTTTGCCATGGACCTATTCTATTGTGGCGCCGGATGCAGATCAAAGTCTGTCCAAAAATCGTCATTATTTTATGGATTATGATTATTTCCTAAGTAGCTACAGCAAAATTGATTCGTTATACCAGGTAAAGCTGAGAAAGGAAAAACATAAAAAAACACTTAGTGCTAAAGAGGCTGCTCTATTGCCATCAGCAAGTATTTTTGTTTTTGTAGCGAAACCACCATACAACGATATTCGCCTAAGCGTTAACTTTAATCCTGCGAAAGTTATGCCTAAAGTAAAGCATTGGCTTGAGAATTATCGTAAAAAGCCGGGGCGAAAACTCAACATCTATTATGAGTCGCCCGATGCAATCGTTTATGAGATTGATAATCAATCCGATAAATCCCGGGTACACGACCTTTTATATGATATTAACCCGTCAGATTTAGATAATACCACCAATTAATGAAACGGCTTCTTTCCCCTTACATATTAATACCATGTTTGATCATGATATTCCTGGGTTGTGACAGGTGGGATCCCTTTCCTGTTAATGAGCAACCATTAATACCTCAGAATCCAGTTCATATCAAGCCTTCCGATCATCCGTTGATTTATATCATCAAAAATGAGAAGGATTCTCTTAGTAAAGCCACTACGCTCCAGATTGCTGCAGCCCTTAATTACGCCAAGATTCCATATTCCACCTTTGAAACAAAGGGGGATACCTTATCTATACCTGAATCTGTACAAACGATTTGTTTGACAAATTTCAAAACCGGGGAAGTGGATAGTACCTTGGCTCGTCAGTTAGTTAGATTCGTAGGATCCGGACACAGCCTGATTATTGCAGCTCCTGATTTTGATGCCAGCTTATTCTATTTGGAAGGTATTGATTCTTCTATGCCCCTTGTGACTGACACTACAGCTCGAGGAATGGCTCCTCTGAAGAAAATATTTCCCGGTTATCCCAGGCCAGGGGATACATTTGCCCAAAATACCATTCACGGGGGGATCAGCTCTTCCTCCTTTCGAAAAAAGGTAAAAGTTCTTGCTACAGCAGCCAATAAGCATACATATCCTGTTATTCTTAAAAATCGGGTGGGCAGTGGTAATGTATTTTTGTATAACACTTACAGCATGAGTAGCAAAGAAATGCGAGGTCTTTTGTTTTCAAATCTCATTCGTACCCTTCAGGGGATCCCGTATAATGTGACCGATATTGCAACCATCTTCCTGGATGACTTTCCGGAGGCAGTCTATAAAGATACCATGCCGCCAATTAAGCAAGAGTACAATATCTCGAGTGCGGAATTTGTAAAAAGAAAGTGGTGGCCGGATATGAAGGCGTTGGCCGATTCGTTTGGGCTTAAGTATACCGCTATGTTGACGGACAACTATAATTCAATTGTTGTCCCTCCTTTTAATTTTAATGAATGGACCGGCACTAAGCTTAAGATTAATGGCGATTCTATATTAGTCAGCCCTTCATTGGCGCATGAAGTTCTTCGTTCTCCTCATGAGTTAGGCTACCACGGATATAATCACATTTCATTGTTGAGCAATCGTTGGCTACGTCAAGATTTTATGACTGAATCCATAAATGCGGCTCGTAAGCGATGGTATAATGATAATCTTGGGCTATTGCCGGTCACCTATGTACCGCCCAACGATTTTATAGACTCAACGGGATTGGTTGCCTTGTCAAAAGGGATGCCATCTATACGATATATTTGTTCTACCTACATAGGCGATGTATCCCGTGGTTCTGGCAGAGAGTTTTCTGTAGATCCCTATGTTCCAGCTTTTTTTGATTACCCTCGGATCACGGATGGATACTACAATACCGGCCCAAAGCTTTTTGATCAGCATAGCCTTGAGGTAATGACTGGAATATGGACCCACTTTTTGCATCCGGATGATGTGTATGATATCCCGGGCAGCGGAAGAAACCGTTATAACTTTAGTGTCCGGAATCCACAGAAGCTTGGCTGGCAAACAAGCAAAGATAGAGATTATGGGTTGTATGATATGTTCCGAAAGCGCATTGAATACACGAAGAAACAATATCCTCTTCTTCGTTTTAAAACGGTTAAGAATGCTATTCCCAATATTTATTCCTGGAGGTACCGACAAATCCAATATCGAAGTACCGGTGATTCGATGAGCGTTGATGTGCACAATGAAACGGCCTCTCAGCAATCGACGGATTGGTATATGTATGTACCTGCCAATCAAAGTAAAAGGTTTAGAAAATTAATTGTTCAACAAGCTGATACCGTAGCCCGCAGTAAAATTTGGAATGGATATCTGTATCAATTCCGTACACATCATGACACGCTTCATTTTCCCAGAATAAACAAAGAAATAGAAAAAAATCAGAAAATGCTGGCTACCAATTCTGTAAAGCAGCTGATGCAGCAATATCAAAGGAAGACGGTGTCTACCAATACATCGAGCGGCGGATACACCGAACAGGATATGCAACGGTTGGAAAAGCGCATGGGCAATCCTAAGCAGGTATCAGAAAAAATCCTGAATGAATATGTCAATGCGGCCTTATCGCTAAACCGGGTACCAAGCGCCATTGAAAAGCTCAAAAAGAAACTCACCCTGTCTAAAAATTGGTCTGACATGACGTTGGTCCGTTTGCTTACCTTTTTGGGATGGCAGTCAGAGTCAAATCAGATCTGGGATATATTGGATACCCGCTGGAAACATTATCCTGATGAATCAACACTGCAGATAAAGGATGAGGTCGTTAACAAAATGGGATGGCCTGATGTCCAGACGCAGGAACATTGGCAAAAGCGAGAATTTTCCATTCATCCGAATAAGACTGCCTTACTGCGGGATGTAGTAACCCAAAATGGTGGAAAGGAATCATGGCCACGGGTAAAATCGGCGCTCAAAAAACTGATTCGGAAATATCCTGAATCCGATACATTGTACGCCCTGGCTATACAACGTTCGTTTTATAATGAACCGACTGATTCGACCTTAGCCTGGCTTCAACAATTTCCAAGCAACGCTTCAGCTCAGCTTAAACCATTCAGCGATGACATTGCATGGCTCTATGCTGACCGCCGGGATTACGTTCGGGCAGAAATGTGGGCGGAAAGAGCTGCATATCTTGATCCGCAAAGCCAGCTTTATTGGTTGATAACCAGTGGTCGTTATAACGCCTTTCAAAATAAGGCAGCTAAGATGTTAGAACGGCATCCCCGAGACGACAGTTTGAGGGTTTATGCGGGTACCACGTTACTGGATGCCGGTTATGATGCCAAAGTGTATCCCATTCTGTATCCGTTATTCAAGACAAATAACGCTCCTGCTGTAGTTCAATCGGCCATAAGAGACCAGGTTCAGGCAATGAGTTGGAGTCGACAGAAGCAATTTTATAATCACTGGCCGGCCTTTTTTAATCGAAAAATGATTCACCGTATGGATAGTACTGGGGTTCGGGATGAATCGTTTACGGTTATACCTCACTCTTCTATCACGAAGGATAACTATAACAATGAAGTAGCAAGAGCCGGAATCAATGCAAGCTGGGGATATACGCCTCGCTATACGCACACTGTAAATACCGAAGAAGTGAGGGTTCAGTCACCGGTTGGTTCGCAGCGTTCAAGCGAATACCTGCAGCATTTGGGATACCAATATGAGCATCGATTCAATGATGGTAATATCACATTATCGGGTGGAGCCGGAGCTGTTTATTCCAATCGGTACAATAGAACGTTTCCCAATTTGACGCTGGGATTCAGCCGTTCGGGCAGCCAGTCATATTTAAGTAGTAATCTTGGATTAAGTCCGGTTTTAACGACTACAGCTATTCAGAATGATATACGTAAAGTAGAATTAAATATTTATAGAGAGGACAACCTTTTTAATAGGAACTTTCGAACAGCGGTTAGCGGCGTTGGTAGGGCATATACAGATAACGTGCAATCATTTGAGGCCTCGTTTAAGGGATATATTCCCATATCTCTGGGGCAAATAAACGTCAACCCCGTAGGACAAATTTCGTATTCGGATGCTACCCAGTCGATTCCCTCCGGAATTCCGTATTGGACTCCCAATCGGTTGCGTATTTATGGGGCGGGAGTACAGTTGCAGGGTTCTGAGGAGCTATTGCCCCTCAATTTTACTATAGAGGGCATGCATAAATATAACAGCGATACTGGTTACTATAATGTCGTTGAAGGGAATATTGGGTATCGGATCAATAACTATTTGCAAATACAATTGGATGGCCGATTGTCAACCAGCCGCACTTATCGGTCGAATACGCTGGGTCTTTCAATCAGATTTAACGTGCCTGGGACAGCGCCCAAATTTAATATTTCTCAACAAAATCTAGAGCGGGGATCCAGCTATGGAAATTCTAATCAGCAAATGAATCCATCCAATAATAAGCGTTTCTATTCTTCTAAGACTGCAGAAAGAACCAGGTACTCCCGCCACAAGTCGATAGTGATTGGTCAGATAGAACGGCAACAGTCAGCGGGATCATTATACAATCTTCCGGTAATCTTCAAAAGTGTGGATGACTCCCAAACATACCACACCCGAACCTATTATAATGGAGAATTTTACGCTAAACTGCCTCCTGGAAATTATTCAGTAACATTGGATACGACCTTCAGCAATAAGGGTTGGAAGGTTATGCCCGATGAACAATCGATTGCAATTGGAAACGATCCACAAAGTGTTGTGCCAGACACCGTACATTTTGTTATTCAGGGCAAAAATGAAGCAGTAGCGTCTGATAGTACTCGGTATGTGGTTAGGATTAAGAAAGTTAAAACCCTGTCAGACGGCCTGAAAGAAATAAAACAATTTCAGAATCAACTTGAAAAGCCGATCCGGTTACAATATCAGGAAGCTGACAGCAGCCTTTGGATTTCTTCTCCATTGTTTGATAAGCAGTTGAGTGCCAGAAAGTTCGAAAAGATACTACAATCAAAAATTAAGCTGCAGTTGTCGGTAGAAAGTATCCATATTCCATATCCAGAGACCGTAACTTACTTTGTACAGTATGCCTCTTTTGATGAAAGGGCTAAGGCTGTTGACTTTTTGGATTATGTTCAGAAGGTCTTGCCGGATCGCCAAAGCTATATCAATATTGATCCAGTAAGAGGGGTATATCAAATACTCTCTGGTCCGTATGACAAATGGATAACTGCAAAAGAAAAAAGTCAGGAGGCCAAACAGAAAAAATACTTGAAGAAGGCTTTCATACAATTTAGTCCCTCCAAAGAAACCTTATCCGAATAACCGTATATGAGGCCGTTTCCGTCGGGCGACTGGTTTTGTCGTCCGGTCCCTGGATTTGCGTTCGGGCGGGTCGGACAGGCTTCACACCATCAGCAAAACCAGTTATGAGAGGGTTGTACCCTCGAACCTAAAGGTAACGTTCGGGAGTACAACTCCCTCACAACACAGTATATTCGAAGGCCGGGCGCGGCACAACGTAACCCCTTCGTACACATCATTCTGAGGAAACTGGCAACAGCCGGAGACGAATAAATTAACTGCATGTCATTCCGAGGCTTGCCGAGGAATCTTATATGTGATAGTGGGGCGAATCCTTTTTTAAGGCTTTGCCAAAGTTGACAGTTGAGGTCCCTCTCCCGAAGGCTTTCGGGATCGGGATGACTTAGAGGGGGCTTTTTTCTATTGCACGTCATTCTGATCCGCCGGCTGGCGGGGAGGAATCAGCCAGTTGGAGGACACGTCTCAAGTAGGTATAAAGCAAATCTATGTAACGTGAAATTCGATATATAAAGATAGAAGACCAACCTGCTCCTCTGTCATATCGAACTCCTATTATCTAGGTGAAGATAATTTGCGCATTCTCAGAAAGCTCATAAAAATATCCCACCGAAATGATGTCTTCAACCTGAGGGCAAAAGTCCTCCTTGGTGAGTCCGAACATATCTACCGAAGCTTTACAGGCATAGATATCGGCGCCCGAATCATGAATCATTCCGATAAACTCTCGGATGGGAGGAATGTCCAGTTCTTCCATCTGCTGTTTCATTTTTCGAGTCGCAAAGGAAGACATCCCCGGCAAACCTCCCAGCAAAGTAGGAATATGCATCGCAGGATTCCCTACCGTGGCTACTTTAAGGTCATCCATTTTATTATTTGTGATTGCTTCCAATCCGAAGAAGGTAAAAAAAAGCGTAGCTTCAATACCTTCCATCCGGGCACCATTGGCCATGATCAGCCCGGGATAAACACCGTCCAGCGAGCCCCGCGAAATAACGATTGAAACCTTCTTAATGGTTGGTGATTTTATCTGCGGGATATCACTGGGTAACGTTTGAGTGTCTTGATTATTCATATGTATAGCCTCCTTTTCACTAAATACATCCAGTGGGTTTGGGGATCCCAGCAATTTTTGCCGCTTTTTTGGCGGGCCCTTTTGGAAAAAGTTGATATAATTCTTTAATAGGTACCCCACTTTCTTTCGTCAGACGACGAATCGAGGGACCATCTCCCTTCTCTTCATATTCTTTACGCATCAGGCGGATGATTGCCCAGTGGGGATCAGTGAGTTCATCGATGCCCTCCAGCTTAGCAAGCTCGCGGGCAATATCTTCATTCCATTGGGTATGATCTTTCATGAACCCTTCCTGATCAATTTCAATAGTTTTTTGAGCAATGGTTGCAGTTGACATTTTTAACCTCATTTAGATTAATTATTCACTATGTTAGGGTTGTTTTTAATGTCTTTTGGGATTTGCTTGCCTGACATCGACATTTCGGCTCCCACAAACGGTATCTCCCGCCCTTTGATGATCGCATTCCAATAAAGCCACTTAAACATCAGTTTTCCCCAGTGATTTGTAACCGTTTCTTCAAGCAGCGAAAATGGGCCGATCACCGGGATAGGGAATTTACCCGGCAAAGGTTCCGTATCATAGTTAAAATCAACCAGCATACCTTTTCCGCTACCAGATTCAATGAAGCAGTTAGCATGTCCGTCAAAGCTTGCAGAGGGAGGGCGACCTGCAATCATATCCATCATATTTTGGAATACAATCTCTCCTTCAAAATGTGCTACTGATCCGGCTTTGGAAGTGGGAATGTCAGTAGCATCTCCGATTACAAAAATATTTTCCCATGATTTGGATTGCAGGGTATGTTTATCAGTAGGGATGAAGTTGAGCTCATCCCCCATGCCGCTGCGCTGTATTGCCCGGGATCCCATATTCGTTGGCACTGTCACCAGCACATCAAACGGTACCTCCCGTTCATCCCAGGAAATGATCTTCTTCTCCTTGTTATCCACCTCCCCGATAGCAAATTCCGTTTCCAGTTTTATTTTCTTTTTCTCGAGGGTGCCGCCGAGCACTTCGGAACATACAGGCTTAGTAAAAGCACCGGACAAGGGCGTCACAAAAGTGATATCCACCTTATCTCGAAGGCCTCGTTTTTTAAAAAAGTCGTCAGCCAGAAATAGGAATTCAAGAGGGGCTACCGGGCATTTAATAGGCATTTCAGCAATATTAACAACTAATCGCCCACCTTCCCATTGGTTAAAAAAATCTCGCAGGGCGATAGCTCCATCCAGAGTATAGAAATCAAAAATAGATTTTCGCCATAATTTGCCGGTCATCCCTTTTACTTCGTCGGGACGGATTTCACTACCGGTGGCAACAATCAGGAAATCATAGTCAATAATCTGTTTATTGATGAGCAGAATACGATTTTTATCAGGTTCAACCTTGTCAATTTCAGAGATTAGTACTTCAACTCCTTTGGGGTAAAACGCTCTTTTGGGCTTGATTACATCTTCTTTTCTGTAGATCCCGAAAGGAATAAATAAAAATCCCGGCTGGTAGTAGTGGTTTTTTTCTTTATCAATGATGGTGATCTTCCATTTTTCTCTGGATAGAGCTTTACGAAATTTGTTAGCCATTAATGTACCCGCTGTTCCACCTCCGAGTATGACTAGTTTTTTCATTTTCTTAAAACCCATTAGTTACGATTCTTATATATAAGGTACGTGAGCTGTTATTGGGGAATAGTAGGTGCAAAACCTGCCCGCATGTAAGTGATTATCCGACAATCCTATAGGGTATTCTTGTATATTTCTAAAATGTTTTTTTTGCCGTGAATGGTCTGCTATATTAGTTAGAACGAATTTAAGTGGCAGTGAATGAAATACGCTATGACAGTTGTTATTCTTTATTCTAAATGCTTGCTAATACTGATTACGGGCCTTAGAAATGCAATTTTTATGACATCGAATGATAAGCCGGGGGGAGTAGTTTTTTGCTCTCGTTTATCCGACATTTTTTTAAAAAAATAGAGGTAATCTATGCGTATTCAAATCTGCTTAATCGTTATGTTATTTTTTACGGCATCTCCCATGCTGGCACAGCAGGGAAATGAAAAGGAGAAACTGCCTGAAGGCTGGAAAATGAGGTTTGATCAACCATCGGCCAGTCTGGGCAAGGTTATGTTTACAGTCAACAAGGATAAGTATCATTTTGAGGTCGGAGCAAGAGAGGCGGCCATTTACTATAAGCCGGATATGAAGACTTCTGATTCCTTTAGCCTGCAAGCTAAATTTATCCAACTTCAGAAGACGGGTCACCCAGAAGCTTATGGGTTATTTATCGGGGGCAAAAACCTACAGGACCCCAACCAAGAGTACCTATATTTTCTTATTCGCCAGGATGGCAAATACCTGATAAAACGACGAACCGGCTCGGATACTGAGACCGTTCAGGGCTGGACAGCCAGCGATGCCGTTAAAGCACTGGGAGAAGATGGGCAATCAACAAATGAATTGACGATTACCTGTAGTGGTGATGCTGTTCAATTTATGGCCAACGGGCAAAAATTAAAGTCAATCCCTCGTTCTCAACTGAATTATGTGGAAGGTATTGCCGGGTTGCGCATCAATCATCATTTGCACCTTAATATCAACAATTTCAATTTGGATCAGTAAACCAAAATTTTTGTATTTATATATTTTAATTCACTCGTTGAAACAGAGTATGATCGACAATTCTATGTCGCTACTTACAGGTATCATTTTAAATAAAAATATCCGCACAATATTTTTGTTATAGATAAATAAATAGAAAATTTAGTAATCCTATTTCGTTGGTTAAATTGTGTTTCTTTATAACAATATTTTAAAATTTTTAGTAGCTGATCCTGTCTTGCCGTTACGCTGGATTCGAATCTAAAAACGTTCGTTGCGGAAAAGAGAGACATATTTTTAACTGATCAAGAGGTAGAAAAAAGAGAAACAAATAGTTCTGTACATGTTGGTAATCACAAAAGATCACAAGTGTATTTTTACATATTTGTGTGACTAAGTAAAAAATTGATAGTTTTTAAACTTTTTGACAGAGAATAGATTTCCGGTTGGCTAAGTCTTTATGGCAGTTCACCAAATTTGGTAATTTATTTGTCATTGTTTGGCGCTTATAAAAGTAATTATGGATCAGCAACTTCAACTATGGATTAAGAAAATTAGAAAAGGTGATAAGAAAGCCTTTGAAAAACTTTTTCTTAAGTTCTATGATTCATTGTGTAATTTTGCATGGAGATATGTACGCTCTTCTTACATCGCAGAAGAACTCGTTCAGGATGCTTTTCTAGCAGTTTGGGAGTCAAGAGATGAGTTGGATACTAAAAAGAATATAAAAACTTATTTGTATCAAATCGTCAGGAATAAAGCTTTAAATCATCTTAAACACCAAGAGATTGCGGAAAAGCATAATACGCATATTGAGTGGTTGAATTCGGCTACCATATCTCAAATACATGATTTTGAAGAAGATTCTGATTTTATAGAAGCAGCTCAACGAGCTATTGAGGATCTCCCGGAAAGAGCCCTGCAAGTTTACAAATTGAATCGTAAAGATGGCCTGACATATAAAGAAATTGCAGAGGTTCTTGATATTTCTCCCCGGACGGTGGAATCTCAAATAAGCAGAGCATTAAAAAAGCTAAAACAAAACCTTTCTGAATATTTGTCCAGCGGCAGTTCTCTTCATTTGAAGGGCAAATAGTTTTTTTTGCTTGTTTTCTGAAAAAAATAAAAAAAGTTGAAAAAAATTCCCGGGTACCCCTATTCTCAATTGTATAACAAACAGAAGCAATTAAAAAATTATCTTTTCAATACGTATGACTTGGCAATTACTGCAAAAATATTTATCCGGGGAATGTGATCCCCAAGAGCTTGACGACGTAGAGACTTGGGTACAAGCCGACGAAGAGAATCAGGAGTTTATGAAATCCCTGGAGAAGATATGGGAAGTTGAGCCAAGGGATGGGATTACTGTTGATGCCAAGTCTGCCTGGGCCTCTTTTCAGCATAAATTATCTGAAAAGGACCCTAAGTCGAAGAAAAAAAGTCGCAAGTCATATACCTCGGCTACTTCCAATCGAAAACTCGGTTGGAGAAAAGCTGCGGCTATGGCAGCCGCGGCCGTCGTTCTTATTGCTTTTCTCTTCTATGTATTTATGCCACAGTTGAATACCGGTGCCAGGATGGCAAGTAATAAACCTAAGATGGAGCGGATTTCAACACGCAGAGGGCAACGGACAATCTTACGGCTGAGTGATGGTACACTCGTACATTTGAATGCAGCCAGTACCATCAGGATACCGACTGAATTTGGGGACTCAACGCGGGACGTATATTTGAAGGGGGAAGCATTTTTTGAAGTGACTCATAATCCCAAGAAACCCTTCCTGGTACATACACCCGATGCATACACCAGAGTATTAGGTACAAAGTTCGATGTTAAAGCCTACCCGGGGGATGATCCCGTTCAGGTGGTAGTCAAAGAAGGAAGAGTGGCCTTAGGTTCAACCGCAAATCCCGATACCACACATAACAAGATTACCAGAAATCATATGGGAACCTTGAGTCGGCAGGGTAAAATGCAAATATCAGAGGTGGAAATTGATAAATATTTAGGATGGAAAGATGGGCGGCTCGTTTTTGAGTCAACTCCTTTACGGAAAATGATTCCTCAGCTGGAGCGATGGTACGATATCCACATCGAAGTGGTTGATTCGTCCCTCTACTCCCAAAAGATGACGGCAACGTTTAAGGATGAACCGATGTCGGAAGTTTTCAAAATAATTGCGCTCTCTCTTGATGCAGGTTATGAAAGGAAAGATGGGACAGTCACATTTTATGCAAAAGCAAAATAACTGGAAATCAAATAATTAGTTCTAAAAGCAAAATGGAGTTCTATATGACCAGAACAAGATACAAAAGTAGTGAGGATAAGGATAGCTGGTATTGGATAAAGAGGATCTGTTGTTTATCCATTATCTTTTTGCTCTTATCACTCCCGGTTACGTCTAATGCTGCTCAAATAAGAGGGGGGCATAAGTTCTTTTCGGCTGCCTCATCTTTATTTGAGAAAATCAGACAGCATGAATCTATTCCTCCTTCATTAAAGAGAATCATCTCGGTTAATTTTGAAAATACATCTTTAAAAAAGGCTTTAACGGACATTGCCCAAAAGGCGGATCTCCACCTTTCTTATGGTGATAATCGGGTACCATTGCAAAAGAAGATAACACTCCAATTAAGCGATGTGACGATTAACAAAGCTTTGTGGCAGGTTCTCGAAGGCACGGGCCTAAGGTTTGCCGTTTCGCCCAACAAACATTTGGTGTTGATGGAACGCAATGATCAGAATGAAGTTGCTGCGCAAAGTCTTAAAGAGACGGTTAGCGGTACAGTAACGGATGCTCAATCAGGAGAAACCCTACCGGGCGTAAATATAATTGTAAAAGGTACGACGACGGGAACATCTACCGGCAGTGATGGTCATTACCAGTTGAATGTATCTTCTTTACAAGATACGCTGGTGTTTTCATTTATCGGATATCAGCGTCGGGTCATTCCGATTAATGGGCGTACAACCATTAATATTGCTTTAAAACTACAAACCATATCCGGCGAAGAAATGGTAGTGGTAGGATACGGTACGCAAAAGAAAAAGAATTTGACCGGATCCATTTCTTCGGTGAGTTCAGACCAATTACAGAATACTCCGGTAACCCGTCTTGATGCCGCATTGGAGGGTCGTACTTCCGGTGTTCGGGTAACATCCAGTTCCGGAGCTCCCGGATCCGCCTCTACCGTTCGCGTTCGGGGTACAACATCCATCAATAATAGTAATCCGCTGTATATTGTTGATGGTGTTCCCATTGATAATGGTGGAATTAGTTATCTGAATCCTGATGATATTGAATCGATTCAGGTACTGAAGGATGCAGCCTCTGCAGCTATTTATGGTACACGTGCAGCTAATGGGGTGGTTTTGGTTACTACAAAGAGTGGTTCCGAAGGGCAGATCCAGGTGCATTACAGTACGTATGGTGGCATCCAGGAACCCGCTAAAAAACTTGATCTATTAAATGCTACACAATATGCAACGCTGCGAAATGAATCATCCGTTGCGGCTGGAAATGGGATGATTTTCCCCGATCCCCAGAAGTTTGGTGAGGGTACCGACTGGCAGAGTAAAATTTTTAATAATCAAGCAGGCATCCTGAGCCAGAACTTAAGCTTTAGCGGTGGTAGTGATAAAGCCACTTATTTTGCCTCACTGGGATATTATGACCAAGAAGGTATTGTGGCATCCCCCATTTCTCACGATAAAAAAATGACCTTCCGGTTGAACACAACCTTACATGCCACTAACTGGCTGACATTTGGTGAAAAACTGGGATATACCTACGAGAGAACTCGAGGCAGTTTAAATACCAATAGTGAATTTGGTGGTCCACTCAGCTCGGCTATTAACCTGGATCCTATTACACCGGCCGTTATTACAGATCCAAATGTAGCCAACAGCAGTCCATACAGTAATCATCCCGTTTTACGGAACGATCAGGGACAACCTTACGGTATTTCAAAATATGTGGGTCAGGAAATGAGTAACCCGAAGGCTTATATTCAAACACAATTGGGTAATTTCGGGTATTCCCACAATATTGTTGGAAATCTCTTTGCCGAAATACAGCCCACTCAATCATTAGAGATACGTACCGAAATAGGTCTTAAGCCCGCCTTTTGGGGCAGAGAAAGTTTTACCCCAATTTATTATTTGACTTCTTATACAAATAATACGGGAAATAACAGTTATTTCCGGGCTTCTAACCAGGGACTAATTTGGAACTGGGACAATACTATACAATACGCCAGAGATTTTGGCGATCATCATGTCAAATTCTTGGTGGGTACCAGCGTGCAGTCAAACACTGCTTCTGGTGTAAACGGTACATATCAGGCAATCCCTGTTAATAATTTTGATAATGCTTCGATGAATTTCTCGGTTCCCACCGACCAGCGAATTGCCGGTGGTTATGAGAATCAGCCTTATGGCCTCAACTCGTATTTCGGTCGTATTAATTATAGTTATAAGGACAAATACCTGCTGACGGGCGTCTTGCGCGTTGATGGTTCTTCTCGGTTTGGCAGCGATAATCGTTATGGCGAGTTCCCTTCGCTATCAGTGGGATGGGTGCCGTCACTCGAAAATTTCTGGCCTGAAAACGATGTACTCCGTTATTTGAAAATTCGTGCTTCATATGGCATCAATGGGAATGATAAATCGCTCGGTGATTTTCAGTATGAGTCAACGGTTAGCGGAGGGCGTAATTACGTGTTTGGTCCGGGATCTATTTACACGGGATCAAGCCCCAATGCTCCAGCCAATCCAGATTTGAAATGGGAGAAAACAAGTCAGCTTGATCTTGGATTCGACGCTCGTTTTTTCAACAGCAATTTCACTGTCACATTTGATTACTACAACAAAAAGACAACAGGTATGCTGCTACAAGTTCAGATACCCGGCTATGTAGGTGCTACCGGAAATCCGTACGGCAATGTAGCCAGCCTGACAGACCAGGGAGCTGAATTGGAGCTTGGATATCAACAACAACTTGGGCAATTCAGCCTCGATATAAATGCCAATACCTCATATAACCAGAACACAATAACTGATATTGGTAATAATGACTTTTTGACTGGGGCTACTTTTCAGTCCAGCGCCTACGAAATAAGCCGGACGCAAGTGGGGCATCCGATTGGAGCTTTCTACGGGTTCAAGACGAGAGGCATCTTCCAAACTCAGAACGAGATCAACAATTATGTAGATAAAAATGGCAATATGATCCAGCCTAACGCACAGCCCGGCGATTTTAAATGGGCTGATATTAGTGGGCCAAATGGAAAACCTGACGGAAAGATCACAAGTGATGACCGTACCTTTATTGGTAACCCGACCCCACCGTGGACCTTTGGTCTTAACGCTTCTGTTGCCTGGCAAAACTTTGATTTCAGCATCTTTGGACAAGGCGTTTATGGAAATAAGATTTTCCAGGGTTTGCGCCGACTGGATATTACCAGTGCTAATTACACAACGGATGCATTAAACCGATGGACGGGACCCGGTACCTCTAATACGTATCCAAGATTAAGCGATGATGATCCCAACAATAATTTCACTAATCCCTCGGAATTCTATTTGTCCGACGGATCCTATTTCAGGATCAAAACTATCCAGCTGGGATACAGCCTGCCGGTAACTCTTACCAATAATCTGGGGATACAAAAAGCCCGGTTTTATGTGATGAGTCATAATCTGCTAACCTTTACAAAGTATTCGGGATATGACCCTGAGATTGGTGGGAGCAGTTACAGCATAGATCGCGGCGTTTATCCGCAGGCTCGTTCCTTTATGCTTGGCTTAGATCTTAAGTTCTAAACTTTTTAATGTTAATGCTTGAATTGGAGAAGATGATGAAACGATTTATAATTTATCTACTGTGTCTTGCAGGTATTGCCTTATTGATTTCCTGCAATAGTGTTACTGATGTCAGCCCCAAAGGTCAAAAACTGGAATCCAATTACTACCAAACCCCCGATGAAGTCTTTTCGGCCCTGGTAGCGGCTTATAATCCCATCGCGTGGCAAACGGGGGGCACTGATGGAACCTATATCCCGATTTTGGGACCTTTGAATAGTGCTACAGACGAATGCTACGCAGGTGGAGGTGGGCCAAATGACATGCCCTCATGGCATGCCTGGAATGATTATGATATGAGTTCGGCCGTAGGTCCCCAGGCTGGCTACTGGGATCGTAGTTACACGGGCATCAACAGGGTTAATTTGTTATTGCAAAAGATGGATGGGGTTAAAGGTTTATCTTCAGCTATGAAATCCCGCTATATCGCAGAGGCAAAGTTTCTGAGAGGATACTATTATTTATGGTTAGTCCGGTTGTTCAGAAATATTCCTCTTTACACGGAGCCCCTGAAAACCAGCGAGATTTATAAGCAAAAACAAGTTGCTCCGGATTCGGTATATGCTCAAATAGAAAGAGATTTCCGGGCTGCAATTCCGGATCTGCCTTCGGCTCCGCTTCCTACCAGCGAGCAAGGCCGCGCAACGAAAGGCGCAGCTCAGGCTTTCCTTGCCAAGACACTTATGTGGGAAGTTGGTACCGGCAGTAATCAAGCAAAGATGCAGGAGGCCGCTGATCTGCTCGAAAAAGTAAATACCTCTCCGGCATACCACTTATTGAATAACTACGACGACATCTTTAGTCCTGATAATAAGTTTAATGCCGAATCGATATTTGAAATTACTCATACTGCTGCGCAACAGGCAGATTGGAATTCTTGGGGAAATTTCCGGGGTAATGTTTATGTACAGATGGTTGGCCCACGAGGATACACAGGGCCTACCTATAATGACGGGTATGGATTTAACCCGATTACTCCAAAGTTGGTAAATGCGATGAAAGGAGATCCACGTTATCAGTATACAATTGCCAATATCGACAGCATCGCCCAAAGCGGTACCGCAAGCTATGATGACAGTGGATATCATAACACGGGATACTTCATTAAAAAATTCGCCCCCTTATCTAAATATACCGCCCAAAACGGTATTGCAGCTTTAAATTATCCGAATGATTACATCGAGGTAAGGCTGGCAGAAACTTATCTGCTAGAGGCAGAAGCTTTGGTTCGTGCTAACGGAGATATGTCAAGAGCGAAAACCCTGTTAAATGATGTTCGCAGCCGGGTAGGTTTATCGGATGTATCGCCTACACTGGATAATATTTATAAAGAAATGTACATGGAGTTGGCTACTGAAGGACACCGTTGGTTCAACCTGGTACGGACTGGCCGGGCAGCAGATGTATTGAAAGATGAAGGATTTAAAAAGGGGGTCAATGAGGTGTTGCCCATACCGCTTGAATCACTTAACAATACTGAGCTTAAGCAAAACGATGGATATGACTGATTTACATCGGTGCAACAAAGCTGGCAGTTATCCTGGATAAGGTGATTGGTACAATCCACCTTTTCGGGATCTCTGCCAACGCTCTAAAAAGTGAAAAAATTAATACCAAATTAATACTAACATACCCATGAAAGATGTAAATAAAATTATGCGTTCCAAGTGGTACCCGTTTGTCATAGTCTTGATTATAGGTTATTTGTTTACAGCCTGTAGTGACAGCACAACCGGAAGTCATGAGTTGGGTCCCAAGCCCAAAGCTAAATTTACCGTAACACCAGTATCCGGCAAGACCAATACCTTTTTACTAAAGAGCAACTCTGAGGATGTCTTCATGTGGCGTTGGAATGTCGGCGATGGAACAGGCTGGAAAAAAGGAAGTGAGACGGATACCGCTTATTATCCACGAAAAGGAAATTATACGGCAAAACTTATGGTTTTTGCTGGTGGCGGAAGTGATACCACGCAACAGGCTATTAGCGTGGAAAAAGACGATCCTAACGGCTGTTATGGAAATTTAAAAGCCCTTACAGCTTGTGATAGTGGCGATAGCAAAACATGGGTGCTTAATCCTGATGCCGGAGCCTTATGGGTCGGTCCTCCTGATTTTAGCGCAACGTGGTGGAGCAACCTAGCAGGAGATGTCCAAATACGCAGTTGCCAGTTCAACGATGAATATACATTCAGCAAAGACGGTACTTTGGAACGTAAATTGAATGGAGATTTTTGGGTTGACAATGATAATGGCACGGATCCGTATCCCTCCGATATTATAGCCAATAATGACGGTTCTATGATGGCCGGTTGCTACGATTGGAGTGTCATTAACTCAAAATATTCGGCATGGGGTTCAGATACCTTTGATTTCAAAATGAACGGAGATCAGTTAACGATTTCAGGTGAAGGTGCTTATCTCGCTATGTATAAAGTGGGAGATACTGGTACAACTCCATCACCTGAAGGTGAAATTACTTATAAAATCATATCGCTCACCAAAGATAAAATGGTGGTTGCCAAGATTTATCCCGGTAGCCTGGCATGGCAATTTACGTTTGTTCCTAAAAACTAGAATTTAATATCATATTCCCAATAGTCAGACTAATAGTTCGGCTATTGGGAATATTTTGAATATCATTACTTAAGATTAATTTATCTACCTGCTATTAATTCGAATGCGTACTTTTTATTAAGTAAGGTATAGTGCAGAAGTGAATTAAACCAACCATTGAAATAAAATGTCGGTCCGTAAAATTATGCTCATTTTATTATGTATCGTAATGCTTTTTGGCGCTTGTTCAAAAGGCAATAACGGTGTTACTAATCCGCCTTCGGAATCACTGACAATATCGGTCAAGGATGCAACGGTTAAGCGGGAAAATGAATCGGCAACCGCTCGTTTTTATGTGGATTTAAGTGCTAAGTCCGATCAACAGGTGAGTGTAAAATATGCTACGAAATCAGGTACGGCCAAAGCAGACGATGATTTTGAGTCAACTTCGGGCATATTAACTTTTAAGCCCGGTGATAAAGAATTATCGATTGATGTTCACATCTCCATAGACAGCCTGCGCCAACCCGACCAAAATTTTTATATGCAGTTGAGCGATCCCCAAAATGCCAATATAGAAAGGGCCGAAGCAACGGGTACGATTATTAATAATGGCACCTATCTGCCCACGGATCCTTCGGGCTATAATGCTCCGGAAAGTTATTCCGGGTATACGATGGTTTGGCATGATGAATTCAGCGAACAACAACTGAATGAAGATGACTGGAATTATGAAATCGGTGGCGGTGGATGGGGCAACAACGAGTTGGAAAACTATACCGCCCGATCACAAAATTCGTTTCTGTCATCTGGTAATTTGATAATTGAAGCCCGCAAGGAAGATTATGAAGGCAACAACTATACCTCTGCACGAATTACTACAAAAGACAAAAAAGAATTTACGTATGGGCGCATCGATATCCGCGCCAAACTGCCTGTAGACAAAGGGATGTGGCCGGCACTTTGGATGCTGGGGAATGATATATCAAGTGTAGGATGGCCAAAATGTGGCGAAATAGACATCATGGAGTTGGTAGGACAGAATCCCCGACAAGTGGTCGGTTCACTTCACTGGCAGAAAGCGGATGGTTCTGAAGGGACGTACAATAATGCCCATAATTTGTCATCTGGTAACTTTTCGGACCAATTTCATGTTTTCAGTTTGATCTGGAGCCATGATTCGCTGAAGGTGGAAGTTGATGATATCCCATATACAAAAGCATCCCGACAGGATTTGAGTGATGGCCCATACCCATTCGACAATTCTTTCTTTTTCATATTCAACGTAGCAGTAGGTGGCAATTGGCCCGGTTCGCCTGATAATACTACTTCATTCCCTCAGCGGATGTTTGTGGATTATGTCCGGGTTTTTCAAAAGAAATGACAACCATAACTGGTTTACAATCGTATAAAATTGTTGTTTGATGAAAAGCATTTGTACTAAAGTATCGTTCATTGTTTTAGCTTTGTTTATAACGCTGTCTGCTTGTGGCAATGGTCCGGCATCGTCCACCGATAAACCGACAGACGGTGGAGATCAGGACACCACGAACACATCGACCGAAACCAAGGAAACAGATGCCCAGTTCTGGCTCACTAAACCAGATCAGACTGTTTTATTCAGCAGACAGAATGTAAACTTGTCGTTTTCTGAAACGAAAGGTAATAATCCTACAATTAGTGTTGACACATCCACCACTTACCAGTCGATTGATGGATTCGGTTTTGCGCTTACCGGGGGCAGTGCTTATCTCATTTATAATCTGCCGGCCGCCAAGCGAGAAAATTTGTTGCATGAGCTTTTTACGACCGATAGCACCTCAATCGGGGTTAGCTATCTACGCATAAGCATCGGTGCATCCGATTTGAGTCGCCGTGTTTATTCCTATGACGACTTGGCCTCCGGACAGACCGATACTACGCTGCAACATTTTGATCTCGGTCCCGATAAATACAATCTGATTCCATTACTTAAAGAAATACTGGACATTAATCCCAATATCAAAATATTGGGTTCGCCTTGGTCGGCCCCGGTGTGGATGAAAACTAACGACAGTTCCATTGGGGGAAGCTTGCAGCATCAGTACTATGATGAATATGCCCAATATTTTGTTAAATATATTAAAGCCATGAAATCGAATGGCATCCATATTGATGCCATTACACCCCAGAACGAACCGCTTTACGGAGGCAACAACCCTAGCATGGTTTTGCAACCGGAGGAAGAAGGAGCTTTTGTAAAAAACGACCTGGGACCGGCTTTGGAAAATGCTGGCCTGGATACAAAAATCATTATTTATGATCATAATGCCGATAATCCGGACTATCCACTGACCATCCTTGCGGATAAAGATGCACGAAAATATGTAGCCGGCTCTGCTTTTCACCTATATGGTGGTGATATCAGTGCATTGTCGAAGGTACATGACGCCTATCCTGATAAAAACCTCTATTTCACTGAGCAGTACACGAGCAGCGAAAGCAGCTTTAGCAGTGACCTGGAATGGCATATGAAAAATTTGATCATCGGAGCGATGCGAAACTGGAGTAAAAATGTGCTGGAATGGAATTTGGCTTCCGATCCGAATTACGAACCACATACGCCCGGCGGATGCACTACATGTAAAGGCGCTTTGACGATTGGATCCGATATTACCAAGAACGTATCGTACTACATCATCGCTTCAGCTTCAAAATTTGTACGTCCCGGTTCGCAGAGAATCGCGAGTAATAATGTTGGTAATCTCAGGGACGTAGCATTTAAGGCTCCTGACGGCAAAAAAGTACTTATCGTACTGAATGATGGCGACAATAACCAAACCTTTGATATTCAGTTCGATGGAAAATATTTCACAACCTCCCTTCCGAAAGGAGCTGTAGGAACTTATGTTTGGTAAGAAAAATGAAGTTGATATGATATGTCAAGAGGATCTGAACTTGAGGTGCTTAAAATAAGTATTGCTCTCTCTTTCTGTATCTCATGAGTTTTCACATAGACTGTGAAGAAAGCTTTTGTTCTGTAGATTTGTCCTTTTCAACAATAATTTTTCATATAGACGCGGGATCTGATAGGCTAAACAACAACAGTACAATGCCTTTATTAGGTTTCAGGGCTATAGATCCTTCCAATCCACCGGATGATAAAACCCAGTTGCTTGAGGAGTATATCCAGCTTATATGCTGAATATGGGATCTTTATCTTGAATTCACCTTAATTGCTGTATTTTAATGCACTAGTCATTTCATCTAAATATGCTGTCATAGGGTCCCAGAAAAGAGAGTCTCTCCTAACAACCGTAGTCCTTTCTAGAATCAATTCAGCAGTAAAAATTTTCATGATTCAGAAAATAATTTTCCATTTTTTGGAAAAAACATTTTATTTAAATGATATTATAAATTCCAACTAGGGATCAGTATAAAGATCAATTAAGCTGCAGTCGATTGGTATGGGTTCGGAAAAAGGTGAACATCTCCTTATAGAAAAAATTCGGGAAGGGGATGAGTATGCCTTTGAAATTGCATTTCTAAAGTATTTTTCGTCGTTAAATAAATATATCTGGAAATTTGTACGATCGGAAGAGCTTGCCAAAGAAATCGTTCAGGAAGTTTTTACTGATATTTGGGAATACCGAAGTAACTTAAACCCGTCGGGACATTTGAGAGGATTCCTTTTTGAAAAAGCCAGAAATAAAGCATTGGATTATATTAAACACAAGAAAATTGTGGATCAATATATTTCAGAGACCAAACAGAAAAAGAGAGAGCATTTTTATAAAAAAGAATTTCAAAAAGAGGCCAATTATAGCGGTTTTATTGAAGAGGCGAACAAGGTGATTGATAATTTGCCGACAAGAGCACACCAAATTTATAAGCTAAATAGAGAAGAAGGTCTCACTTATAAAGAGATATCCGAGTATTTGAACATATCTATAAAAACAGTGGAAACTCATATGAGGCGAGTCCTCAAAAAGCTGAGAAACCACCTTGCGCATTTTGTACCGTTATTTTTGTTAACCATAGGCGGCATTTTTATTAGTTATTTATAGTATTCACAGATTACATATGACGTAATTTTAGGGGGTTTTGCAAAGTCCCTATCACTTTTAAAAACCATTGATTCAAAGGCCTGCAAATAAATTGCAGGCCTTTTTTGTACCTATAAAATTTTTTTCAAAAAAATGTAAGGGTAACAGCAATTTCGATCGTATACCATACCAAATCAAGGTTAAAATAATTTATGAACTGGGAAATATTACATAAATATATTGAAGGAATATGCGATGAAGAAGAACTTCATCGGCTGGGAGAATGGTTGAAGAAAGATCCTGCAAATGAAGACTTTTTCACTTCATTTGTTGAAGAGTGGAGCAATGATGAATCCCTTGATTCCGAGTCCGACGCACGGGCTGCCTGGCAGAAGTTTAAAAGCAGAAACATGCGTTCTGTATCAGATAGCAGGACACTGTCTGATTTAACTTTGGCAAATAAAAAAACGCATCTTCTCGAAGAGAAAAATCATAAAAGAAGTATTGCTTCATGGTCGTACTCTATAGCGGCGATGGTACTGATAGCTATCTCTTTATTTTTTGTAAATAGGAATACATCTGAACCGGTAAAAAAAGAAAAAATTGCATATCAGGAAATTAGTACAACAAGCGGTCAACGCATCAACCTTCAGCTAAGTGATAGTACAAAAGTAATACTGAATTCAAATAGTATATTGCAAATACCGGAGGGATATGGACGTAAAACCCGAACTGTTCGCTTAGAGGGAGAAGCATATTTTGAAGTAAAGCATAACGAAAAGCTGCCATTCACGGTCATTTCCAATAAAGCGTATGCGAAAGATCTTGGTACAAAATTTAATGTTTCTGCATACGATAGTAGTGGTATTGAAGTGGCAGTGAAAGAAGGACTGGTATCTTTGGGAAGGGTCGAAAATGATAATCCCAAAGAAGAACTAGTAAAGCTCCACCCCAATAAGGTTGGTATTTTAAAAAATATTGGAGGACTCAGGGTTTCAAACATTAAAGATATAGACAAGTTTACGGGTTGGACAAGAGGTAAGTTGGTTTTCAGAAGTACCCCGTTTCCAGAGGTTGTAAGGCGTTTAGAACGATGGTTTGATGTAACTTGCAAAATAGAAATTCCCAATCCCGGGGACCGTACGCTAACAGCAACATATGATCATATGCCACTTAACGAAGTATTGAAAGTTATTTCGGTATCAATGAATATTTCCTACAAACGTGAGGGGCGTACGATCATTTTCAGAAGAGGAACCGATTAACAGAAATAAATAATTAATTATGATAACTAACGGTATGATTGATAAGGATGGAACATTACAAATTCGGTCAACAAGGTTTACCTGGCTGCTAACTCTTCTTCTATGTTTGCTAGTTAGTGGCAAGGGGTTAGCACAAAATAAAAAAGTTTCCTCATATAATGCTTTGAAACACAGGCTGCTAAGCATGAATTGGCAAAATTCATCTGAGAGGAAATTGAAAAAACCAATTCAGCTTAAAAGTGGACAGTATACCCTCAAAGAGATTGTAAATGACATCGCAAGAAAAGCTGGGTTTAAGTTTTCCTATAGCAAGCAGTTGATTCCGTTAAACAAAAAGATCAGCGTAAAGGGGGCAACACTTACAACCGAGCAAGCCCTGTGGAAGGTTTTAGAAGGGACCTCGTTACGATTCGGAATTTCGGCAAGTGGTCAATTATTTCTGTTTAAAAGAAAAGAACCTGAAAAAAAGGTAAAAGACCTAAATGAGAAGATTACCGGTACGGTAACGGATGCTCAATCAGGGGATACGCTCCCGGGGGTGAATATTATGGTTAAGGGTACCACTACGGGAACATCTACTGACAGTGACGGTCATTACCAGTTGAACGTATCTTCTTTACAAGATACGCTAGTATTTTCATTTATCGGATATCAGCGTCAGGTCATTCCGATTAATGGGCGTACCACCATTAATATTGCCCTGAAAATGCAGACTATTTCTGGCGAAGAAATGGTTGTGATAGGTTACGGTAGTCAAAAGAAAAAAGTAGTTACGGGCGCTACAGCACATGTAGATAATAGTACCTTAACGCAAGACCATTCTGTCTCTACCCTACAAAATCTACAGGGTAAAGCACCGGGCGTTCGGGTTACATCAGTGTCTGGTCAACCAGGAGATCCGGTAAAAATAAGAATCCGGGGCGTATCTACAAATGGTGATTCCAGTCCCTTGTATGTTGTGGACGGAGTCCCTACCAATGATATATCGTATTTGAATCCGGATGATATTGAGTCTGTCGATATCTTGAAAGATGCAGCATCGACGGCTATATATGGGACCAGGGCCGCTAACGGTGTAGTGCTGATTACGACCCGCCAGGGCCAATCTGGTCAGACGAATATATCATTTCAAAGTTATTACGGCTGGCAAAATCCTACAAAGCGGCTGGATATGCTGAATGCTAAAGAATATGGAGTCATAATGAATGAAGCTGCTCTAAACTCCGGCAGGTCTCCCAACTATTTTTATTCACAATCGCAAATAGATTCGATGGGAGCCGGCACCGACTGGCAGAGGCAGGCGACTAATACGAATGCACCTACCCAGAATTATAACATTAATTTCTCAGGAGGTAATGACAAATCGGTTTATGATGCTTCCCTGTTTTATCAAAAGCAGGAAGGAATCATCGGCATATCAGGGAATTCATATTATGAGCGGATAGGCGTTCGAATAAATTCAGATCATCATCTGTATAAAGATATTTTGAAGTTTGGCGAAAATATGGCTTATACCCATTCCACCAAAAGCGCTATCGGGACGGGTAACATCTACGGGAATTCCATACGTGGATTATTGAATACGAGCCCGACTTTCCCCGTGCGAAATCCCGATGGTACATATGCCAAGTCAACCATGAGCCCGGAAGAATCAAATCCGATAGCTGCCATGGACTATTTAAATAATAACAAAAACATTTCAGACCGGATATTTGGGAATGCATATTTGCAATTGGACTTCTTAAAGAATCTGGAATTCAAATCTACTTTTGGAGTTGATCTTTCATTCAATTCAACAAATTCCTTTACACCGGTCTATAGTCTATCTACGAACAATGTTTCGACAACCTCTACAGCCAATCAGGGGTTGTATCGTAATTTTACCTGGAACTGGGATAATACATTGACCTATAATCAATCATTTGGTAATCACGAGATTACCTTGTTAGCCGGGACCAGTGCTCAGGAGTATGGCGGGTTTAATGTAAGCGGCAGTAAACAGAATTTGATTGTCGCTGATTTCAAACATGCCATTATAGACAATGGTGCCCAGGGTACTCAGAAAGCCTATGGAAGCCGCAGTGAGTACGCACTTGATTCGTACTTTGGCAGGCTCAACTATAACTATAAGGACAAATACTTATTTACGGCTATTGTACGGCGCGATGGCTCTACAAACTTTGGAGCCAACAATCGCTGGGGTACGTTCCCGTCCTTTTCAGCCGGATGGGTGGTAACCAATGAAAACTTCTTCAATCCCAAATGGCTTGATTACCTGAAACTACGTGGCGGATGGGGCAAAAATGGTAACGATCAGATTCCCAATTATGTCTATAAGGCTACTGTCAGTTCACAGTACATGGGATATTACTTCGGAGGAGTAAACGCCAGTGGCATCTCGGTAGGAACAGCGCCCAACCAAACGCCTAATCCGGATTTAAAATGGGAAGCCTCTGTACAAACCGACTTCGGCCTGGACGCTCGTTTTCTCCAAAACAGCTTAACTTTTAATTTCGACTGGTATTATAAAACTACCAAAGACTGGTTGGTACAGCCAGAAGTACCGGCACTGGTGGGTACAGGTGGCCCTTATATTAACGGTGGTGATATCGTTAATCGCGGGATAGAGATGGCGTTGAGTTATAATAAGACCGTTGGAGAGGTAAACTTGAATATAGGTGGTAACATTGCTTTCAATCATAACGAAGCAACAAAAGTGCCAGTGGCCGGAGGTATTATCCACGGATCGAATAACGTTCTGTCATCCAGCACCGAAGAGTTTTATCGTATACAAACGGGCTATCCGATTGGATACTTCTGGGGATATAAAACAGATGGAATCTTTCAGAATCAGCAGGAAATACGGAATTATGTAGGAAAAAATGGCAAAATGGTCCAGCCTGATGCCAAGCCTGGTGACGTCCGATTTATGGATTTGAATAACGATGGATCTATTGATACGGGCGATAAAACCATGATTGGAAATCCGAATCCGGATTTTACATATGGGTTTAATCTTTCCGGTGCTTACAAAGGCTTTGATATGTCAGTTTCGTTGTCGGGTGTCTATGGTAAAGATATTGTGGAAGGGACCCGTTCGGTTGATCGGTTCTTCAATAATTACACCACTCATATACTAAATCGCTGGCATGGAGAAGGTACCTCCAATACAGTGCCCAGAGTTACGATGGGTGGGGAAGCAAACGGTAACTATGCCCGCTTTTCGGATTTATATATCCAAAACGGCTCCTACCTGAGAGTAAAAAGTGTCAACATCGGTTACGATTTGAAGACTTTGATGGAAGAATTGCCGGTCAAACAATGTCGCATATACGTATCAGGCTCAAACTTGCTGACCTTTACTCCTTACCCGGGCATTGATCCCGAAGTAGGATATGGTTATACCGAATCCAGCGGTAATACCTGGTCATCAGGTATCGATTTAGGCTATTATCCCCAGCCCAGAACAATCCTCATAGGCCTGGATTTAAAAATTTAGTCTAATAAAAGGATTTGCTAACCATCGACTTTTGGAGAATTATCCAACAAATAAAATTTTGCACATTATGAAAAAGATAATACTTACATTTTTAGCGATTGCAGCCATTACAATTACGGCTTGTAAAGAAAACTTTCTACAGCGAACTCCCATTAATAAGGAGGTCACCAGTGATTTCTATAAGAATCCGGATGACGCCTTCCAGGCACTGGTTTCTGCTTATAGTGTGCTGGATTGGAATGGCTACGGAAATATCGTCCTTAGCTCTGAAATGACCTCTGACGATGCTTTCGGGGGCGGCGGCACTGCTGATAATGGTGTCACACAATGGGATCGTTTTCAGCATTTTACCGATCATAACTCTGATGCCTGGTCAAAGTTCTATGCCGGTATTTATCGGACAAATGTATTTTTGGATAAAATAGATGGTGTGGATTTCGGTTCCGACAAAGATTTGAAAAACCAATATATCGGTGAAGCTAAATTCCTGCGGGCCTATTTCTACTTTAATTTGGTTAAGATGTTTGGACATGTTCCTTTGATTACCAAGCCTATCGAAGGCAATAACTATTATATACCGCAAGCATCACCGGATAGTGTTTATACTCGTATTACCAAAGATCTGAAAGACGCTGTAACGAAATTAACACCGTCGGCTGTACCATATAGTTCATTGTCACAGGATCAATATGGTCGCGCCACCAAATGGGCTGCGGAATCAATGTTGGGCCGCGTGTACCTGTATTACACTGGTTATTATAATAAATCTGATCTGGTTGGATTAGTTTCCAAACAGGATGCCATTAAAGCCATAGATGATGTCATCAACAACAGTGGTTATGGACTTGTAAACAATTATGCTGATTTATTTAGAGCATCGTCTGTTTCTGACAATAACGCAACCTTTGCGGGACAGAACAATAAGGAGGGCGTCTTTGTCATCCAGTACACCGATCAGGGAAAAGGAAACTGGAGTCAGCAAAATGGAAACCGCTGGCAAGTCATGATTGGAATTCGAAATCAGTCATTGAGTCCTTATTACAAAGGATGGGGTTTTGCACCAGTCAATCCTGATCTGTGGAACACCTATCAATCTGGAGATACCCGTAAAAAGGCCAGCATTATTTCTATAAAAGATGAAGGCTTGGACAATATGGGTTTCAAGGTAGGTGATCAGGCTCAGTATACAGGCTATTATGCTAAAAAATATACTCCGCTACAGCAGAATAATCCTACAAATAATGGCGGTGATTTTCAGATTGATAACTATGATAATTACATGGCCATCCGTTTTTCCGATGTATTGCTGATGGGAGCAGAGCTTAACCTGTCAACAAATCTTAGTAAAGCCCAGGGGTACTATAACCGGGTGAGAGATCGGGCTTTTCAGGATCAAACGCACCGGAAAACGCTGACAAATGATGCGGCAGGATTAAAGCTCATCATGCGCGAAAGACGATTGGAGTTTGCTCTTGAGGGCCGGCGCTATTGGGATTTACTGCGGCAAGGAATGAATACCACAAAAAAGGCTATCGACAACAATCCCGGGGGATCCGAATTTAAAGTTGAATTCCCAACAGAAACCAAAGGATTATTCGAAATACCCCAAACACAAATTAATTTATCGGATGGAACGCTTGAACAAAATCCGGGATGGCCACAATAAATTTGAAGGATGAAATAAACTAAGGTCAGCATAGTATTGCAGGTTCATGCAAAACCGGCAGCTGACTGTAGAGAGCTAAATTTTAATACAAGACGTACATATACGATTATGAAAACTAATACAGCTATTTTATTGATCTTATCGGTTGCAGTAATTGCTTTAATAGCCTCATGCTCTTCGCCGGTAGAAAGCAGGGAATCCCTTCCTCAGCCTGTTAAAAAATCTCAGATTAAATATGAGGTCACCCAAAAACAGGGAAAGGATAACATTGTTTATTTGAAAAGTAATACTCAGGGAGTTATTCCTTACTGGGATTGGGGATCAGGAACATCAACGAGCACCCAAGACACGGTTATCTTTCCTTTTTCCGGGGATTATATGATTCATTATAACGTGAGTTCCGGGGGAGGATTTGTAAAAGGAGACTCCACGAAAATTCATGTTAGTAAAACAGATCTTTCTTATCTGAACAATCCCGAATGGGGACAGCTAACCGGTGGACAGCAGGGAAAAACCTGGGAACTGGATATGGCGAAACCGATAGGATGGTATGGCTTTGACTATCTTAAAGGGAACGGCAGTGCCGACGACTGGTCCTGGCATCCTGATTATCAAAGTAACCAATGGGTAATGCCGGACCGTTATTATGGCTCTATGACCTTTGATCTTAATAATGGTAAAAATGTTGAAGTGGATTCCGTTGGCGTAAACGGCCAAACGGTGACTTGTAAAGGTTCCTTTAACATGGATCTTGACAATCACTCCTTAAACTTCAACAACTGTGATTTGCTGTTTGGTGGTAGTAGCTATTATGTACAGGTTCCGGATTGGCGATCCACTACGATTCTGGATTTGACAGACAGTACGATGACGCTGGGTGTCAAGCGCCACTATCCCGATGCCGGCGGCGATTGCTGGATTGGATTCACATACAAGGTTAAAAAATAATCTCATAGAGTAGTGGTTCAATATTAAAATTGAATCACTCCCATTTTTTATTAAGATTTGTTGTTCTGGAAATACATAAGAGATCAGTTGAAAATACTTTAAAGGACAACACCGTACTCACACCTTATTAATTCATATAAATCATCTCCCATGAATCATTCTGCCAAGATAAGCCTGCTACGATATTTGGGCCTAATTGCTTTTATAGCATTATTCTCAGCGAATCAGGCAAACGGACAAGCCGGGCGTTTGCTTAACGAGCCGGTCGACATCAGCCCGGCTTTTCGAAATTTTGAGAATACCTATTTCCTGGCCGATAGCCTTGCAGATTTCAATCCGAATGCGATGACCGGTCATATTAAGTGGCAGCGTAATCGCTACTACAAACGCATGGCCTTTGATAATGAGTTGGCCACACTCAGTCCTTACAAAGGGAATGTTTTTCCCGCCGGTGAGTATCCCACCAATCCGGAATTGCCATTTTCTATTCAGTTTGTATCACCCCGTACGATTAGAATCCATGTAGAGACCGGTAAAAGTATTGATCATAAACCCGATTCCCTGATGCTGGTTGAGCATCCACCATTTCATGATAATTCGTGGAAACTAACTCGTACCGACAGCAGTTACGTGTACAAGAGTCCTTATGGCTCTGTAGAAATCACAAAATATCCCTGGCACATTAAATTTCGAGACGCCAGCGGCCGGTTGCTCACCGAAACAGATCACAGCAGTGATAATACAGATACCTACACGCCAATCGTCCCTTTTTCGTATGTAAGACGGGCAGATGATTATTCCCGTAGTATTTCGGCTTCTTTTAAACTTTCGGAAAATGAAAAGATATTTGGATTTGGGGAATCATTTAAACGGTTCAACAAACGCGGTCAAAAAGTAGTACTATGGGCAGATGATGCGAACGGCGTTCAAAATCCCGGTATGTATAAGCCGATACCTTTTTTCATGAGCAGTCGTGGATATGGAATGTTTATGCATACCTCTACTCCTATTACGTGTGATGTGGGAAAATCATTCGGGGGCGTCAACCAGATGATGATCGGGGATGATGACCTTGATCTGTATGTATTCCTCGGGAAGCCTAAAGATATACTCAACGAATATACCAACCTCACAGGGAAATCACCGATGCCTCCATTGTGGTCTTTCGGTTTTTGGATGAGCCGCATCACTTATACCAATGAAAAGCAGGTTCGCGATGTAGCTGGTAATCTTCGGAAATACAAAATCCCTGCCGATGTCATCCACCTTGATACCGGATGGTTTGAAACGGACTGGCGAAATGACTATCATTTTGCAGAATCAAGATTCAGTAATCCGGAAGGCATGATTTCGGATCTAAAAAATGATGGATTTCATATCTCTCTGTGGCAATTGCCCTATTTTACACCGAAGAACAAACTTTTTCCCGAAATCGTGAATAAGGGTTTGGCTGTAAAGGATAATGAGGGGGATTTACCATACGATGATGCTGTACTCGATTTCTCCAATCCGAAAACGATTAATTGGTATCAGGGGAAGCTGGCTCGGTTGTTAAAAATGGGGGTTGGAGCGATTAAAGTTGATTTTGGAGAGGCCGCTCCCGAGAATGGTATTTACGCTTCTGGTCGTACGGGATTTTATGAGCATAATTTGTATCCCTTACGATATAACAAAGCTGCTGCTGACATCACCCAAAAAATAACCGGACAGCATATCATTTGGGCCCGAAGTGCCTGGGCCGGTAGCCAACGCTACCCGATTCACTGGGGTGGAGATGCAGCAAACACAAATAATGCTATGGCTGCAACTTTGCGTGGTGGCCTGTCACTCGGACTTTCTGGCTTTTCCTTTTGGAGCCACGACATTGGTGGTTTTGTGCAAAAAGCCCCGGAAGATATTTACCGGCGCTGGTTACCATTTGGCATGTTGACCTCTCATTCTCGCGCTCATGGAGCTCCTCCAACCGAGCCTTGGGCTTATGGCAAAGATTTCATGAATGCCTTTCGAAGAGCGGATGATCTGAAGTACCGCTTGATGCCTTATGTCTATGCTCAGGCGAAATATAGTACCGAACACGGCTTGCCTATGACGAGAGCTTTGTTCATCGAATATCCTGATGATCCCGGTTCGTGGTTGATTGATGATGAATACCTGTTTGGTTCTGATATTTTGGTAGCGCCGCTGATGCAGGATCATGCAACCGGTCGTAATGTATATCTGCCACCGGGAACATGGATTGATTACCAGACCGGCAAAAATTATTCCGGAGGATGGCATCATATCAACGCGGGTGAAATACCTATTGTAATGCTGGTAAAGAGCGGAACGGTGTTGCCACACATCAATTTGGCGCAGATGACTATGAATATGGATTGGTCAAATTTAAAGCTGGTTGTTTTTGCTTCCGGAGAAAAAAAGGTGGAAGGAAAGGTTTTTTTGCCTGGTAATAACGAATTGCACAAGGTGACTCTGACCAAAAATTCGAGCGGCAGGTATGTGCTGGATAATGATCCCCTGAATGGAAAGGTAAACTGGCAAATAATCAGTTCGGATGATTATCCGAATCCATGAGATTAATTCAAAGGAGCTTTGTAAAATCAGATAACATAATTTGTTTTCGATAACGTCGCGTTAAAGAAAATCCAGGTGGGCAACTGAATTTACAAGGTTCTCTAAAGCAACCAGGGGATTTATGGGAGTTTTGATGGAAAGTATCTGAGGTCCGGTATTAGAATTACAGGCATGGTCTGCAATTAAGTTGAAATCTCGGTTGGGTCGCTTGTGGTAGCCCTACCCGGCGTTCCGCGTACCTGCTGATAATAACCGGACGCAGAAATATTATTTGTATCACTTCACATTAAAAGTCATTATCATCTTACATTCTTAAATAAAAAGTGTAAAAATGCGGGATAAACTGTTTATAGTCGTCATATTGGTCAGCATTTTATCAACTCAGAATTTATATGCTCAGCAATATGAGTATCCATTTCAAAACCCCAAGCTCTCTGTAGAAAAACGAGTAGACAATATCATCTCGCTGCTTACAATCGATGAAAAGATTGATGCCTTGAGTACGGATCCGTCTGTTCCCAGGCTGGGCATCAAAGGAAGCGGGCATGTAGAAGGACTGCATGGACTGGCGCAGGGCGGTCCGGCCAATTGGACGCCCAAACCACCGATACCGACGACCCAATTTCCGCAAGCCAGGGGGATGGGTAATACCTGGGATCCGGCTATCATGAAAAAGGCCGGACAGGTAGAAGGATATGAAGCCCGTTATATTTTTCAGAATGATAAATATCATTCCGGTGGACTAGTTATACGGGCGCCCAATACCGATTTAGCCCGCGATCCGCGCTGGGGACGTAACGAAGAGAGTTACGGAGAAGATCCGTATTTGGTTGGTACTATGGCATCCGCATTTATTCAGGGTTTGCAGGGGAATGATTCTGACTATTGGCAGACGGCCTCCCTAATGAAGCATTTTTTAGCCAATAGTAATGAGGATACCCGTTCGCATTCTTCCTCTAACTTTGATGAACGTTTGCTTAGGGAATATTATGATGTTCCTTTTAGAATGGGTGTTGAGAAGGGCGGTTCTGATGCATATATGGCCGCGTATAATGCCTATAATGGTATCCCGATGATGGTAAATCCCATACTAAAAAACATCACTGAAAAGGAATGGGGATTGAATGGGATCATCTGTAGTGATGGCGGAGCGTTACATCTGTTGGTCAGTGACCATAAATATTATAACGATTTGCCAATGGCCGCTGCAAAATCCGTAAAGGCTGGAATTAGTCAGTTTTTGGATACGTATCGCAAGGCTATCCATACGGCACTGGACGAAGGGCTTCTTACCGAAAAAGATATTGATCGTGTCATCCGTGGAAACTTCAGGATAATGATTAAACTTGGTCTGTTGGATCCCCCTTCAATGGTCCCCTACGCAGGAATAGGAAAAGAGAATGACATTGAACCCTGGAAGACCGAAAAACATAAAGAAGTTGCCCGGCAAATTACCCGTGAATCGGTGGTATTGCTAAAAAATAAAAATCATTTTCTGCCGCTCGATAAAAATAAAAAACAGTCTATCGCAGTAATCGGACGGTGGGCCGATAATGTATTGTTAGACTGGTACAGTGGGCTCCCCCCGTATCGTGTCACTCCGCTGGAAGGAATTAAAAATAAAGTCGGAAAAGGAGTCTCCGTTAGATTTGCAAAAGGCAACGGACAAGATTCAACAGCTACCAAACTGGCGCGCTCTTCCGACTTGGCAATTGTCGTTGTCGGCAATCACCCAACAGGAAATCGGGGCTGGGGAAAAGTGGAATATCCCAGTGAAGGCAAAGAAGCAGTGGATCGTAAAAGCATAACGCTAGAGCAGGAAAAGTTGATTCGGGAGGTATACCGGGCCAATCGGAATGTAGTGGTCGTCTTGATTTCCAGCTTTCCATATGCTATTACCTGGACTGATCATAATGTGCCTGCCATCGTACATTTAACACAGAACAGCCAGGAACTTGGTAATGCGCTGGCGGATGTTTTATTCGGTGATTATAACCCGGCCGGCCGCCTTACTCAAACGTGGCCGAGATCGTTGGATCAGCTTCCTCCACTAATGGATTACAATATTCGACACGGGCGAACTTATCAATACTTTCAGGGGAAACCATTGTATCCTTTTGGATACGGATTAAGTTACACTACCTTTGGATACTCCAATTTAAAGTTGAGCTCGAACACTCTAAGCAAAGATGGAGTCCTTAATCTTTCGGTGGATGTTACCAACACGGGAAGTCAGGCCGGAGACGAGGTAGTTCAAATGTATATCAAACACTTAAACTCAAATATTAAAAGACCAAAAAAAGAATTGAAAGGTTTTCGCAGAGTTCACCTAGCCCCTCAGCAAACGAAAACCGTTGAATTTGTATTAAAGGGAAATGATTTAGCCTATTGGAATGAGAACTTTAACCGATTCGATGTTGAAAAAGACAAGATTAGGGTAATGATTGGTCATTCGGCAAGTGATATCAGAACGGGTCAGGCTGTAAATATTATTAAATGAATCCGCTAAAGGCAGATTCAGAATACATGGTTGTTATATGGAATAAATTTCTGTAACCTTGCATAATGAATAAAAGCGGGATAATAAATCTAATCGAATACCTATTAACAAAAAGGGGACATAATGAAATTTAAAGTTACACAACGATCTTTGACAGTAAATAAGTGGGTTCTTCTATGTATAATTTTAAGTATAGGCATGATCTCAACTAAAGCATATTCGCAATCTGCACCACAACTGGGCAAAGCTCCAATTAAGGATGTTGTTGGGGCCATGACGCTCCAGGAAAAGGCACAGTTAGTCGTCGGAATGGGATGGAATCCGACAAAAGTGCCCGGTGCCGCTGGTCAGACGCATCCAATTCCCCGACTGGGTATACCTTCGATGGTACTTTCGGATGGACCGGCGGGCGTACGGATCCAACCCATAAGAGATAAAGACAGCAGCAAGACCTATTATGCTACTGCTTTTCCGGTGGCAAGATTATTAGCATCCAGTTGGGATCCGTCTTTGGTAGAAAATGTTGGAGAAGCCTACGGCGAAGAAGCGCATGAATATGGGATAGATGTCTCCTTGACTCCCGCTTTGAATATCCACCGGAATCCTCTGAACGGACGTAACTTCGAGTATTATTCTGAAGATCCTTTGATTGCTGGTGATATGGCTGCCGCTATGGTAAATGGAATTCAGTCTCAGGGCGTGGGCACCTCCATCAAGCACTTTGTGGCCAATAACCAGGAAGCTAATCGTCACAGTGTAAATACGATTGTCAGTGAACGGGCCCTTCGAGAAATTTATTTGAAGGGATTTGAGATTGCGGTTAAGAAGGCGCATCCGTGGACCGTGATGTCTTCCTATAACAAAGTGAATGGCACATATACATCGCAACGCTACGATCTGCTTACGACTGTATTGCGAGACGAATGGGGCTTTAAAGGGTTTGTGATGACCGACTGGACCGGTGGGGATGACCCCGTTGCCCAAATGAAAGCGGGCAATGATCTCATTGAACCGGGTAATAAGGACAAAATAAAAGCAATTGTAGATGCCGTGCATTCTGGCAATCTGGATGAGAAAGTGCTCGATCAAAATGCGGGACGAATTCTGAATATTATTCTCAAATCACCGGCCTTTAAAGGTTATGATTATTCCAATAATCCGGACTTGCAAGCTCATGCCCACGTCTCCCGAGATGCGGCGACTCAGGGAATGATTTTGCTGAAAAACGACGATCAAACCTTACCTGCCAATACGGGGGATAAGATTGCAGCCTTTGGCAATACTTCCTATGATATCTACATAGGCGGATGGGGAAGTGGTGAAGTTAATGAAGCCTATAAGGTACAAGTGGACCAGGGATTGGCAGACGCCGGTTATAATGTGGATAAAGATTTGCAAGACAGCTATCGCCAGCATATTAAGGAAGTCAAGGCCTCGCGCGACAACAAAGAAATGAATCACCGCCGTCGCCCGAAACCCGTTCCTGAATTGCAGGTAGATAATGCTTTGGCTCAAAAGGCAGCAAAAGCTAATGATGTGGCGATAATTACTATAGGAAAAAACGCTGGGGAAGGATCAGACCGTCCGTTAAGTGACTTCCAACTTAGTGATAGTCGAAAAGCTTTGATCAAGACGGTTTCGGATGCTTTCCACAAGCAGGGAAAAAAAGTGATCGTAGTGTTGAATATCGCTGGGGCTACAGAAATGGCAAGCTGGCAGGATGAGGCTGATGCTATTTTGTTGGCTTGGCTGCCGGGACAGGAAGCCGGCCACGCCATTGCTGATATATTAAGTGGTAAAGTAAACCCATCCGGGCGTCTGGCAACGACTCTTCCCGTTAAGTACTCGGATGTCCCCTCCTCGAAATATTTTCCTGGTTCACCTGAGAAAGATCCTAAGCATGTTGTTTATACAGAAGGCATTTATAACGGCTATCGCTACTACGATACCTTCGGTGTGAAACCAGATTACGAATTTGGATATGGTCTGTCTTATACAACCTTCTCGTTTGATAACACGAAGTTAAGCTCCGCCAATTTTGACGGTAAACTTACGGTTACCACTCAGGTTACAAACAGTGGTGATGTGGCCGGAAAAGAAGTCGTTCAGCTGTATCTCAGTGCGCCTTCCAAGAAGCTTGATAAACCAGCACAGGAATTAAAGGGATTTGCCAAAACCAAGTTGTTAAAACCGGGAGAAACGCAAACCGTTACTTTCGAACTTATGCCGAAGGATTTGGCATCATTCAATACACAAACAGTTTCCTGGGAAGCCGCTGCCGGAACATATACGGTACGAATCGGTGCCTCTTCGCGGGATATCCGTCAGACCCAATCGTTTAAGCTGAATAATGATCTGACGGTAGAAAAAGATCATGATGTTCTTCATCCCGGCATTGATGAAATGAAACCCAAAAATAGTGAATTCACTTCTCAAGCACTTTATAACAATTAGTGACTGCTTCTAGTAACTGTTGAAGAGTTTACAGAGTCCCCCTCTCTTTTCTGTTAACGAGGGGGGACTAAAAAAGTTCGATTTTAATTTTTGAGTTATTGTTAATACTATGAAAAATTTCCTGAACGTATTGCTGCTTGTCGGATTATGGATACCGACAGCGGTTGCTCAACAAAAGTCTGCCCAACAACAAGCCCCGACCGTACAGACGAAGAATGGTATTGTACAAGGCATAAATGATTCGGGCATTCGTGTGTTTAAAGGGATTCCGTTTGCCCAGCCGCCCACTGGAGATCTGCGTTGGAAGCCCCCTCAACCGGTTAAGGATTGGCAGGGTGTACGCAAAACCGATCACTTTGGTCCCCGATGTATGCAGCGAAATGTTTTCGGAGATATGGTTTTTCGCTCTGATGGGATGAGCGAGGATTGCTTGTACCTGAATATCTGGACACCTGCCAAGACAGGTGATCAGAAATTGCCAGTTTTGGTCTATTTTTATGGTGGTGGATTTATTGCAGGGGATGGATCTGAGCCCCGGTACGCTGGTGAAAGTATGGCACGCAATAAAGGAATTATATCGATTACCGTGAACTACCGTCTTGGTGTATTTGGGTTTTTATCGCATCCCGGACTTACTAAAGAATCTTCGCATCATGCCTCTGGGGATTACGGATTGCTTGACCAGGCTCAGGCTTTGCACTGGGTTAAGAAAAATATTGCTGCTTTTGGTGGCGATCCCGACAAGATAACTATTGCAGGTGAATCGGCCGGATCTATTTCGGTTAGCGCGTTGATGGCTTCTCCGCTATCGAGGAACTTGTTTCGCGGGGCTATCGGCGAAAGCGGATCTATCCTGGGAGCCCTGTCTGCACAGCCCCTTTCACAGGGAGAGCAGCGTGGTGAAAAATTCCAACAAATGCTCGGTGCGAAATCTCTGGCAGACATGAGAGCGATGCCTGCGAAAGAAATTCTAAAGGCAACAGGAAAACAAAATGCCCCGCGCTTTCAACCTACAATTGATGGATATTTTTTCCCGAAATCACCCTTTAATATTTTTGATGCCGGCGAGCAGGCACAGGTTCCATTGCTGGTTGGATGGAATTCTGAAGAGATGAATTACCGTTTTTTGCTGGGACCCAAAGAGCCGACGCCGGCCAATTTCGACAGTGTAGTCCATAAGCTATATGGGGATCAGGCAGATCAGATCCTGAAATATTATCCAGCTGCCACAAAAGAAGAGGCAAAGCAATCAGCAATAGCATTAGCCAGTGACCGGTTTATTGCCTTCAGTACGTGGAAATGGAGCTATATGCAAAGCAAGACAGCGGGTAACAATCCTGTCTATCGATATTATTACAGTCACCCGAGGCCGGCACCGAAAAACGGTGATCAGCCGGCACCTGAGGGTGCGGTTCACTCATCGGAAATTGAATACGTAATGGGCAACCTGCCAACAAACAAGGCCTATGACTGGTCGCCGGAAGACTACAAGGTCTCTAACATCATGCAGGACTTTTTTGCAAATTTTGTGAAAACAGGTAATCCCAATGGATTGGGAGTACCAAACTGGAAACCATTGAGTGATGGAGAAATGCCCCAGATTATGCACATTGACGTGCATACCCAGCTGGAGTCTTTTACACATCGCGACCGGTACCTGTTTTTGGATAAAATTTCGAAGTAAGGGATTTCGTATTGTTGACAGATAGATTTAAAAGGAGCTAAGAGCTTAATATATATTCGAGATCTTCGGCAAGTCTCGGGATGACATATGGAGAGAGATAAAACGGTTGCGTCATCCCGAACGTATGTGAGGGATCTCAAATAGGATATGTGCATTCTATTTTATTTGTTAAAGCTAAAACGATATCATCGTTTGAAATCCTTCGTCATCCTACAATTGTAGGACTCATCTGGATGACTTGTGATGCTGAAACATATTTTTACTATTTAAGAACATTAATGGCAACCAAAAATTAGACATGCTTTCTTCCCAAAATTCTAGAACCATAGTACTGCTTATATTAATCTTCGGTTTATTTTCTGCGAAAGCGTTAAAAGCTCAATCCTATCCTTTTAAAAAGAAGAATTCAATTTATAAAGATGGCTGGATTGATCTGAATAAAAATGGGCAGATGGATCCTTACGAAAACCCCAAGCTGTCTCTTGATAAAAGAGTTGACGATTTGATTAGTCGCATGACCATGGAGGAAAAGACAGCGCAGATGGTTACCATTTATGGTTATGGAGCCGTATTAAAGGATGAGCAGCCTACAAAAGAATGGCTAAAAGAGCCCTGGAAAGACGGGATGGGGAATATGGATGAACAGTTAAATGGCCGTAAAGAGTCTGATTTGTTGTGGCCTCCTGAAAAACATGATAAGTCTATGAATAATATTCAGCGCTTTTTTATTGAGCAAACCCGGCTGGGCATCCCGGTTGATTTTACCAATGAGGGTATTCATGGTCTTAAAGCCAGAAAGGCTACAAGTTTTCCCGTTGAAATTGGGATGGGCAGTACATGGGATCCGAAGCTGGAAAACCAAATCGCACATGTGGAAGGCAGGGAAGCTAAGGCGTTGGGCTATACCAACATCTATTCACCGGTGTTGGGCCTTTCACGCGATCCCCGCTGGGGACGTACAGTCGAGACATTTGGCGAGGATCCATACTTGGTTTCAAAGATGGGCGTTGAAATGGTAAACGGCTTGCAGGATGAGGGTGTAGCTTCTACACTCAAACATTTTGGCATTTACAGCGTGCCTAAAGGGGGTCGTGATGGCCGGGCACGCACAGATCCACATGTAACACTTCGCGAGGCATATACCCTGTATTTACAACCTTTTGAAGCCGCTATTAAAGCCGGGGCGATGGGAGTTATGAGTTCGTATAACGATTACGACGGTATCCCGGTAACCGGAAGCTATCATTTCTTGACCCAGATCCTTCGTCAGCAGTGGGGCTTTGACGGATATGTTGTTACCGACAGTGGTGCATTGCAATTTATCCATTCCAAGCATCATGTAGCGCCAACATTTTCAGATGGGATCCGGCAAGCGGTTGAAGCGGGAGTAAATGTACGGACCAATTTTCAACGACCATCTTTCTATTTAGATCCGCTGAGAAAATTGGTAGAAAATGGAAAGATACCGATGAGCACTATTAACCAACGAGTTCGTGAAATTCTAAAAGTGAAATTTCGACTGGGGATTTTTGATCATCCCTATGTTGATGAGCAGGCTGCATCGGATTTGGTCCATACGGATCAGTCCAAAGATGTTTCGTTGAAGGCTGCTCGTGAATCATTGATTTTACTTAAAAATGAAAATCAGACCCTGCCGCTCAATAAAGAGAAAATTCAATCTATCTTAGTTGCTGGTGCTAACGCTACGGAAGCCAAAGGAACGATGGGCAGTTACGGTCCATCCGGATTGGAACCGATTACTGTTTTGAATGGTATTAAAGATGCTGTTTCTCCTTCTACAAAAGTCAGTTATGTTAAGGGGCCAAATATCAGGGATAATGACTGGCCTGAAAGTGATGTTATACCGACTTTACCAAACAAGAAAGAGCAGCAGGAGATTGATGAAGCGGTGCAGAAAGCCAAGCAGTCGGATGTTGCAGTTGTTGTTGTCGGTGAAAACTTGAAGACAGTGGGAGAAAGCCGATCCCGCGTGAGCTTGAATTTACCCGGTCACCAGCTTGCGATGGTGCAAGCGATCCAGCAAACATGAACGCCAACAGTAGTTGTGCTGATGAATGGACGTCCACTCTCAATTAACTGGATTCACGATCATGTGCCGGCTATTATGGAAGCTTGGTTTCCTGGTGAGAACCAAGGTACTGCTATTGCTGATGCATTATTCGGGGATTACAATCCCGGCGGTAAACTTCCTATCACCGTACCCAAAACGGTGGGACAAGTGCCAATTAACTTTCCCTATATGCCGGCCAGCCAATCCGAATCAACTGCTAAGCCGACACGAGCTCGGGTTCGCGGGCCACTGTATCCTTTTGGTTATGGGCTTAGTTATACTAATTTCAGTTATAGCGATTTGAAAATAACACCGGAATCGGTGGCTACCGGCGGGACTGTAAAAGTTTCAGTAAACGTGAAAAATGCCGGGTCCTATAAAGGTGATGAGGTGGTCCAATTGTATCTGAATGAAGAATATACACCTGTTGTGACGCCTGAAAAAGTGTTGCGTGGTTTTAAACGCATTACGCTCAATCCCGGGGAATCGAAACAGGTGTCATTTGAATTGACACATAAAGATTTGGCAATCTTGAATAAGAATTTGAACTGGCAGGTAGTTCCCGGCACATTTGATGTGATGATTGGCAGCTCCTCGGAGGATATCCGTCAAAAAGGAACGTTTCAGGTGACCGGAAGTTCGGGTAACAAAGCTTTTGATTTTTAGACATATTTTGGTTCGTGTAAATCTCCCCTTGAGGGAAGTATTCATCCCATGTTTTCGGGGACGAACGATGGGATATGAATTAGAATTTTCTGCCTAATTTAAAACACAAATTTATTGTAAGAATTGCCTCTCATAAAAGGGATATAGTTCGGGAGTTAACTCCCCATATACCCCACAAGGCTGGCAATTGGGTAAATCTGAGAGCCGAAGACTGACGGCTGCTAACTATAACTAACCATGGTAATATTATGAAAAAGAATATTCAGATTTTTTGTCTCATTGTAGCTATAATGACATGTTCGTCGCTGTTTGTACAGGCGCAATCATCTTCATCACAAGCCACGGGATATGTTAAGGTACAAGGCGATCATCTGGTTAAACCGGACGGGGATAAACTTTTTTTGAAAGGAATTGGCCTCGGGAATTGGTTGCTACCAGAAGGGTATATGTGGAAGTTCGGTAAGACGAATTCTCCCCGTAAAATAAACGAAGTTATCTCCGAGCTCATCGGTCCAGCTGCAGCGCGTGATTTTTGGAAGAAATATCGGGATAATTATATCACCAGAAAAGACATCGCCTATATTAAGAAAATTGGTATGAACTCAGTGCGGGTTCCTATCAATTACCGGGTGTTGACTCCTGAGCGACATCCCGGCGTTTGGCTAAAATCAGGATTCGAACATTTAGATCAGATTATCAAGTGGTGCAAGCAGGAAGGAATATATGTGATCCTCGATATGCATGCAGCACCGGGCGGAGAAACGGGTGAAAATATTGACGATGGCTGGGGATATCCCTTTTTGTTCAAGAGTCCTGAAAGTCAGCAACGAGCAATCAAAATTTGGGAGAAGCTGGCTAATCGATATAAGGATAATCCGACCGTTTTAGGTTATGATCTGCTGAACGAACCTATCCCGCCTTTTGAAGGATATGATAAGCTCAATAAGTACCTGGTACCCCTTTATAAACGCATCACGACGGCTATCCGACAGATTGATTCTAATCATGTCATTATTGTGGAAGGAGCACAATGGGCGACAAATTTTAAGATCTTTGCCAAGCCCTTTGATGATGATATGATGTATTCCTTTCATAAATACTGGATGCCGCCCAAACAGGATCAAATTCAGCAGTATCTTGATTTTCGAGATGAATATAATGTGCCGGTTTGGTTGGGAGAATCCGGAGAAAATGATAATGCATGGGTCTCAGATTTTAGAAACCTACTCGAAAAGAATGATATTGGCTGGTCGTTCTGGCCGTACAAAAAGTTGAAAGAACAAAGTTGCATTGTAACAGTGAAACCGCCGGAAGGATGGGATAAAATTGTCGCATTTGCAAAAAAATGGGGAGCGGACTTTAAGACCTTGCGAAAGGATCGTCCTTCATTGGAGCAAAGCAGAGAAATCCTGAACCGGCTTTTACAAAATGTGCAGTTTGAAAACTGCCAACCTAATTCGGGATATATAAAAGCGCTTGGTTTGAATCCGTAAGAAGCAGGTTGGAGATGTATTACTGCCAATTCGCTTATGATGTATTAACAGCAAAAAATATTATGTGCTCTTATCACCGGTAAAATGAAAAGGATCAAATTAGTCTTCGTTCTTAGCTTCCTATGTATATGTCAAGTCTCTTATGGTCAGGATTGGCCTAATCTTAAACGTTATAGAGATGCAAATGCACAACTCGGAGCACCGGATGGTCAAAACAGAGTAGTATTCATGGGCAATTCGATTACTGATCTCTGGATTCAAAGATCCCCCGATTTTTTTAATGATAATCCTTACATAGATCGGGGAATAAGCGGGCAAACAACCCCCCAAATGTTAATAAGATTCAGACCTGATGTCATTCAGCTGAATCCCAAGGCAGTAGTTATTTTGGCCGGCACAAATGATATAGCCGGAAATACCGGACCGTCTACACTGGGAATGATTGAAGATAATCTTATCTCAATGGCACAACTTGCTGAGATCAATCATATTAAAGTGATCCTATGTTCTGTTTTGCCAGCTTACAAATATTTTTGGAGTCCCAAAGTCCATCCGGCTAAAAAAATTGTAGAGCTGAATAAATGGATCAAACATTACGCTCAGGTACATGAATTTGCCTACGTTAATTTTTATCCGGTCTTGGCTAATGATAAGGGAGGAATGAAAGCTAAATATTCAAAGGACGGTGTCCATCCCAACAAAGCAGGCTACAAGGTTATGGAGCCTTTAGTAGAAAAAGTTATACATAAAGTTTTATCATCTAATTGAAATAAATTATATGAAAACACAAAAATCTTTTATCATCTCAGATGATATTGCATGGGAGTCAGTTGATCCAGGAGTAAAACGCAAAATTCTTGGTTATGATGACGAACTGATGATGGTGCGTGTGCAGTTTGAAAAAGGTGCAATTGGAAATCCGCATCATCATATTCACAGGCAGGTTACCTATGTGGAAAGCGGGAGTTTTGAGGTTACGATCGATGAGAAAAAGAAAGTTTTGGAAAAGGGAGATTGCTTTTTTGTCGAACCGGATCTCGAACACGGAGTTGTCGCTTTAGAGCAAGGTTGTCTGATCGATATATTCACGCCGGCAAGAGAAAATTTTATATGATAGCATTGAGAGTTAGGTTATACAGAATAATTCTAAATCAATCTATTTTAGTTTTATAGGTTGATCTTTAACATTCTTGGTCATTAATTATACACGTTAAGTTATCCATTTGGTAAGGTCTGAGTTTAAATTTAGGGATTTAAGCGAGCCATAGTCTTTATTTCATTAACTAACAAATTTTCATTATGAGTGAAGATATTAATAATCAGTCCACGCCTCAGAAACAACCGAAGAGGGGGGATGGAACGATCGGAAATCCAAAGGTAGATAAAAAGATATCCGAGGATGAGTATAAACCCAAAGGAACATTAACACTGGCACTTATCTATTTCCTAATCATCGTGTTAATGTGGATTTTCATGTATTTTGGGGAATTTGCCAATCACGGACCTTCGATCATGAACTGACAATTCAAAACAGAATCCAATGCATATACATAAATTTGAGCGTTTTTGGATTCAACTTTCTTTTGTCGCCATCGCTTTTTTCATTGCAACAGTCATCTATGGATTTGTTGGAATGAATTTGAGAGTGATTGGGGCAAATAAAAAAGTTGATGCCCAGCACCTGGAAAATACCGAATTCAATAATCCCGGAGTTAAAAAAAATAACGACGGTGTTGTCAAGTACGATGTGTACATAAAGGCAATGCAATTTGCTTTTCAGCCGGGATCCGGTACCCCTATAACTGTTCCTGCAAATACAAAAGTCAGGTTTCATATCACAAGCGTGGATGTAATTCACGGATTTGAGGTTGTAGGGACCAATCTTAATACAATGGTAATACCCGGACAGGTTTCAGAATTTACGACCATTTTTCCTAAGTCTAGATCATATGGTGTAATTTGCAATGAATACTGTGGACCGGCACATCATGTTATGCAGGCGAAAATTAATGTAGTTCCCAAATCTGAGTTTGACGAAAAATATCTTGTGCAATGACATTTTTAAAAAAGTATCCCAAAGCGGCTAAAGTCGCGAAAGCTAATTTTATTGTAGCATTTATTGCGTTAACGATTGGTGGGACGTTAGGCTTAATACAGGCTCTACACCGAACTGATATCTTTCGTGGTATTATCAATTCCGGTCAGTATTATACCGTTTTAACAGGTCATGGTGTGCTTCTGGCCCTTATTTTTACCACTTTCTTTATAATGGGATTATTTGTTTGGGGCGTTACCCGGAGTTTGGATCGAGAGCCAGAAAATTTGACGTTTACCTGGACATGGTTCTGGTTGATGGTTGTAGGCCTCGTATTTGCCGCTTTTACTATTTTGGCGGGCTTGGTTCCGGGCAGTTCTATTCGTGCCGCCGTGCTGTATACTTTCTATCCACCGTTGCAGGCTCATCCACTTTTTTATATCGGGCTTGCATTAGTGATTGTAGGATCCTGGATGGCGGGTGCCGATTGGTTTCGTTCTTATCTGAAATGGCGCAAAGAACATCCTACCGAAAGAATTCCATTACTTTCGTATATGACATTGTTTACCATGCTGATGTGGTACGTTTGCACAATCGGGGTCGCTTTCGAAGTTGTTGTAATGTTGATCCCCTGGTCGCTGGGATGGGTTACCAATATTGACCCCTTGTTACCGCGTACACTATTTTGGTATTTTGGTCATGCCGTTGTGTACTTCTGGTTATTGCCCGCTTATTATGTCTGGTATGCAATTTTGCCCAAATTTTCCGGCGGACGCCTGTTCAGTGATTCTATGGCACGGATTGTATTTATTATTTTTCTCATCCTCTCGACCCCCGTGGGTTTTCACCACCAGTATGCGGATCCTGGTATCTCGGTAGGATTTAAATTCTATGCCATGGCTACCACTCTGTTGCTGTTGCTACCCAGTCTGATGACTTTTTTCACCGTTATTGCCAGTATGGAACACGGAGCGCGTCAGCGGGGAGGAAAAGGATATCTGGCATGGCTGGGTAAATTACCGTGGGATAACCCTCCTTTTGTCGGTTGTGCACTGGCCGGAATTATGTTTGCTGCGGGTGGATTCAGTGGGATTATCAACGCCTCAATGAATATCAATATTATGATCCATAATACCTTGTGGGTACCGGGGCACTTTCACCTTACCGTTGGAACGGCCGTAGCGCTAACATTTATGGCTGTTAGTTATTGGTTGATTCCCCAGCTTACGGGCAAAAAATTGAAGCATAAAACACTGGCCCTTATCCAACCCTATGCCTGGTTTTTGGGAATGACACTCATGTCGAATGCCATGCATCGTGGAGGCTTAGCTGGCATTCCAAGACGTACCGCCGAGCCCACGTATTCGGGATTTCAATTTCATGCCGTATTTGGAAGCATCGGTGAAATAAAGTGGCAAATTGCCATTGGGGCTACAATCCTGACGATATCTTTGTTTATGTTCATCTGGGTTATCGCAGCAACCTGGTGGAAAGGAGAAGAATCAGAACAACCGGTGGATGAAAGTATCCCGGAGCCATTATCAGGAGCAGAATATACGCCTGCGGTATTGGATAATATAAAGCTGTGGTTAGCTATAGCTATCATCCTGGTAATTTTGGCCTATTCTTTCCCGCTCTGGAGCATGATCAAGGATGGACTGTTTTCACCCGGTGTACCGGCCCGACCTGCTTAATCTGATGGATGAACGTTTTTGGGATGATAGATGTGCAATCAATATACATCAGTATGGATACTTGTACATCTATTCACTCGCAGAACGCAATGTAGTAATGTTTAACTAATAAATTATGTCAGAAGAGCCATCCAAAAACGAAGCATCTTCCGGGTCACAAAAATATTTGGTTCGCATACTCTTGCTTGTTGCGATTGGCGTACCCGTTATTCTTGAATTTCTGACGTTTTTTAATTTGATAAAATTTCGTCTTTGGGATGGAGAAAAGAGGGATCAGCAAGAGCAAGTGCAAAAAACAGAACATAAAGTTCGGGAATTTTCGGTGGGAGATACGCTTTTTGCTGAATCTTCGGTTTTAATCACTCTGCAGGATATGCATATTTACGTCAGTCCGAAGACGTGGAAATTCGAGATGAAATTGAGGGTAATGGGAGCCTCTCAGGACTTTAAATTTAGTATCGATAGTCTGGGACTGGAGAATGGCGAGAGGGTTCCTGTTGAAGAGCTCTCCGAACATGAAACTGAAGAGGAATCCGGCACTCAGGAAATAGAGGGGGAATGGACCATCCCCAACCGGGAGGTGCCAAATGAACTTTTTATAACGATTCACAAAAGAGCGTCAGCTGACTCTGTAGCCAAAATTCACAAACGAGTACCGATTTCAAAGCCCGTAGTCCGGTATCATCACGACTAAAGGTTTATATGAGACGGATTCATTAGTTATTTTATGTAATAGCCTTTATTCTATTGATTGGGAAAATACCATCAGGCGACCGATTTTGTCGTCCAGTGGATTGGCAGGCCCAATCGTACTGATGGTGTGGAGCGTGTAGCACCCGCCCGATCGCAAACCCAGCGATCGGGCGGGTTATATTAGCCCCATGCTAAATACCTAATTTCATCTTTCTTGAAGAATTGGCAACGACCATCAGGCTGCTGCCGGCCATCGCCAGGGCCGCAAATAATGGATTGATAAGGCCTGCAATAGCCAGGGGGATTGTGGTTATATTATAGAGAAAAGCCCATCCCAGATTTTGTCTGATTCGAAATCTCGTTTGTTTTATGGCTTGAAATGCCATGAGAATTTGCTGTAGTCGATTTCCCGGAATGACGATTTGTGAAGATTCAGCAGCAATGGCTGTCAAATCACCAAACGCAATACCAACGTCGGCTTCCGCCAGGGCTAGGGCATCATTGCTGCCATCTCCAATCATGGCTACCGTACCAAACTTCTTGAGTTTATGGATAATCTCTGTCTTCGATTCAGGACGAGCACCAGTGAAAAGGTAGTCAGGTTTTAATTTTTCTTGAATAGGGTGGGCAGCCATTTTGCTATCCCCGGTAATAATGGCTACTTGCCTATTTTGTTTCTTAACTGAGTGAATAAATAATTCGGCATCTTCCCTGATTTGATCCCCAATCACCAAAATGCTATGGACAGTTCCTTGCCATGCTACTCCGGTTGGGACATGCCCGTTTCGACGTGCATTCTTTATCAGGTTCCACTGATTGTCAGAGACATTGAACCCTCTTTCAGAGAGCCATTCAGGTTGACCTACATGAACTATGTTGCCTTCAATAGTACCGCTTACTCCAGTGGAATAGCTCAGAAAATTATCCACCGCAAAATTAGTGTCCGGGTGATCCCTAACGATTGCCTCAGCCAGCGGATGCGAGGAATACTGTTCTAAAGCCCGGGCGTAAGTAAGGGCTTTTTCATTCTGTCCCTCATCCAGAAGATGCATCTGCCCGGTCGTTAAAGTACCAGTCTTATCAAAAGCCAGGATATCAGCTTTTCCCTGTTCCTCAAATATAGCCCCCGTTTTAAAAATAATATTATTCTTCAGCGAATCCCGCAGTCCGGAGGCAACTGCGAGCGGTGTAGCCAATCCCAGGGCACAAGGACATGAAACAATGAGTACAGCCAGAGCTGAGAGGACAGCGGAAGTAAAGGTACTGCCATCAATAAAGTGATAGAAAAAAGTAGCGAAACCTAAAAATAAAACCCCAGGAATAAAGTAGACGGAAATTTGATCAACCAATCGTTGTTTCCCCGATCGAGAAGCTTGGATATCCCACATAAGATTGATCAGTTGTTCAACCGTGCTTTTAATCTGGGGGTCTGTTGCAATGGTCAGAGCATGTTGTGTCAGGATCGTGCCACTCACAACACGGTCACCGGGCCGTTTGGATATGGGTACCGATTCACCCGTTATGAGGGCCTCGTTTACGACTCCTTTGCCGGCTATGATTTTGCCATCCACGGGGATACGTTCGCCGGCTTTAACAATGACATGATCTCCCGGCAGAAGCTCATCCAATTCTACGGAAATAATGCTTCCATTTCGCTGCACGCGGGCCTTCTTTATTCGTTTATCCATCAGTTGAGCCAAAAGGGAGTTTTTTTCTGTCTTAATTCGGCTCTCATAATAATTGCCAATCGAGACTACCATCACAATGGCCATTGTGACATCAAAATAGACGATAGTAGAGCCGGTTAGTAAGGCGCCGGTACTGAACAGATATGCACTGATGGCAGCTATAGAAATTAGCAGATCCATATTTGGTTTCATAACCGAAAGTGAAACCCAGGCACCCCGCAGTATGGGAAATCCCGTATAAAACAATACGATGGAAGTCATTACAAAAATATTTGAAATGAAATAGTGGAGTTCTTCAGGCCTTAACGGGATAAATCCTTCGCCGTTTAAATAGGTCGGATAGAGAAATAAAATGTAATTCAACAAACCTATGATGCTGAAAAATCCCCCGATAACGAGTCTTCCCACTGTATTAACTTCGTTATTGCTGGAGTTTTTACTTTCTGTGGGATAGGCTTGGTAACCCATCTTGCTAATGACCCCTGGAAGTTCCTCCTTATTTATTTGTTCCGGATCATAAAAGACCTTTACCATTTCGGTAGCGTAACTAGCTTCGCTCTTGTAGATTCCGGGTTCTCGGCGTGATATAGATTCAATGAAGGATTCACATGTGGCGCAGTGCATGCCTTCGACTTTCAAGAAGGTTTCTTCGTATGATTCTGGCAGTACTTCGGTTTCCTCCTGCCATTCTTTGTGTCTGCGGCGGATAGTTTCATTACGGACCTTTTGAGCCTGCTCGTCGTTCATCTCTTGCAAAAGCTGGTAAACTTGTAAACATCCCGAGCAGCAAAATGTACCCTCTGTACCTTCATCTGTTATGGGGGGATCAGGGGTAGGTAACCCACATAGCGTACAACTACTCTTACTCATAAAATCGATCTCAAGTTAAACGATGCCACAGTAAAATAAGGCATTTTAGTCGATTTTCATGTTATACTTTGCCACTGAATGTAGCAGAACAGCTATCGCCAATATGTATTTTTGGAATGAAAAGTTATAAATTTTGTTGAATTACATACGTTCAATAATGTGTCTGATAGTAAATATTCAACCTTGTTAAGGTTAAATATATTATATAACGAATATTATGGCAGCAGAAAAACTGGGACTTAAAGAATGCGTGTCAATAGCGTTGGGTGGCATGATTGGGGGTGGCATTTTTGCTGTGCTCGGAGTGGTGGCTCAAATCGTGCATGCGGCTACCTGGTTTGCTTTTGTCCTGGCAGGGATTGTAGCTTTATGTGCCGGGTATTCTTACAATAAGCTTAACCAGATAAGTCAGAATCCCGGCGGTTCAGTTTCGCTTATACAAGGATGCACCGGTAAAACAAAGTTAGCCGGAATGGCAGGATGGACACTGCTTTTTGGATATATTGGATCGATGGCCATGTATGCCTATGCTTTTAGCAGTTTTTCTATGGGATTTGATTTTATACCAAACTCGATATTTGGGCTACCCATGCATCCGATTATATCTGTGTTGGTAATTTTTGGATTTTTGGGCATTAATCTGATGGGGGCGCAGGCAACAGGGTCGGCTGAAAATATTTTGGTTGGAATTAAGGTTTGTATCCTGATAGCCTTTGGCATCGGTGGGTTGTGGCTGGGATTTTCACAAGATAAGATTACATTCGGCGTGGCTCAGGTGACAACATTCAAGCCTATTATGGCAGCGGCCATATCATTTGTAGCCTTTCAGGGATGGCAATTACTTTTTTACGACCAGGAAAGTATAATCAACCCCCTCAAAACCATTCGTAAAGCGGTTTATATCGCTATTTTTATTGCAGTCGGTATTTATATAATAGTAGCCTTGACGACTTTGGGATTAACTCCGCTCGAGGTTATTCAACAGGATCCGGAACGTGCCCTTGCTGTAGCGGCAAAGCCAATCATCCCATATGGATTTACGATCATTTCACTGGCTGCCCTTTTTTCAACGGGCAGTGCTATAAATGCTACCTTATTTAGTAGTGGATATTTTGCTAAACGTATGCTTACTAATCACTTGCTGCCAGACCAGTTTGGCAACCCCAAAGCAGATGGAGTTCCCAGTCAAACGTTAATCATACTTTCTGTTATTACTGCTGCATTTGCGACATATGGGAGTCTGGATGCAATCACTTCTTTTGCTTCGTTGGCATTTATCGTCATCTTTGGGACTGTCTCGTACCTTGCATTCCAACAAAGAAAGAATTCTGATATCCTGGGTATAATCCCGGCGATTGGAATGGTTGGGACCTCGGGCTTTTTTGTGTTGATGTTTTGGCATTTATACAATGCAGAGCCCGAAACCTTTTATTCGGTACTTGTAATAACAGTTTCCGTGATAACTATTGAGCTATTGTATTTTGAAAGGGATGTTCTTGAACGAGAAATTGCCCACATGTGAATTATCTCCCTACCCATCCCGCTGCTGGATTTGCGGTGGGATGGATGGAAAAGTTCAATATCTTATAAAACAAGAAACTGCAAACCGGGAGAAGATCGAGATACTTGCCGACATCTGAAGAGAGGAGCTAATTTTTTTTCTGGCAAATCAATGACTGGTAGATAGCCCGTCTTGGGCACAACTGGTCATCCTTCCCTATATTCGATGCTAGCTTATTGCCCGTATATATCGTTCGGCGGAGTGTTTTACCGATTGTTTGGCCCCATTCAAAATATTTTGATCCCACCAAGCCCCATAAATCCGATCATAAGCCAGTGGTTCGAGTCTGTCGGTAATTTGTTTAACAGTTTCAGTATTCAGAGGTATATGATTCGGGTAGCTATACATAAAGCTCACGTGCTTGCGGTCGGGCACTACCTGAAGGATGTCGCCTGTAAGTAATGCTCCGTTCTTATCTGCTCCGTCCGGCCAGTGCAGGATTGTTCCTCCATCGAAGTGTCCGCCAATGTTGTAGAGGACAATGTCATCAAAGAGTTGGTGGGTTACGCCATCCCAAAAACGAATATTTTGATGTGGATACTGCACCCATTGTTGATCTTTTTGATGGATGTAGATAGGAGCATCCCCAAAAGCAGTACTCCATTCCACCATGGAGGTATAGTAATGGGGATGGGAAATGGCAATTGCATCAATGCCGCCTAGACTATCGATGATGTCTACGGTCGCTTCATCGATGAGGCTGATACAATCCCACAGAATATTACCCTTGGGTGTAAGAACCAGCAAGGCTCGCTGACCGATTCCGACTTGAGGGGTTGCACCAACTCCATAAAGATTGGGTTCCTTTTTGTTGAAAACGATTTTATGTTTTGCCTGAATATGCTCCAGTGTAGTCCATTTTTGCCCGTTAGGATTAACGTACTGTCGTTCCTCCTCACAAATGGGACATTGTTCCGGTTCGGATTTATCAGGTGTAAATTGGGTTCCACAGGTAGGACAAATGTAGCTTTTCATTCTTTTAGTTTTAGAAAAATAAAGTTATGAGCTCCTAAAATGACTGTTCCTTCAATAGATTGTATGTTTGGAGCATTTTTTGATGAGCTATCAGGAATAGCTTTTCCCTTTCAATCAAAATATAAATTATAGTGATAATAAGATCTTCAATTGATAGACGAAAGATGTAAAGTCACAATTTGATAAAATTCTAACTCAATCACATTGGATTTAATATCATTCAGATGGGCTTCGTTTCTAAATGGCTTCTTAATGATAGTTTGATATATCATATTACCGTTTTCTCTTTGCTTTTTGGCAATTCTTTAATTCCAGAGATAAGGAAAGCTGTATTTATTTGGGATAAGTACTAAAAAAATATTGTTTTCCCGGCAAATTTTTAGACAAGAAAACAATAAAATGCAGATCATTTTTTTGCCTATTTGAGAACTATTATTTGTTTTAAAAAGATAAAAATCAAATTAAAAAAAGGGGTTTCGAAAGAGAAAGATAGGAATGCGTTAAATTATCAGGAATAATTTATAAGAAAATAGCTTATATGAAATAAAGAGAGTAAATAATAGCCGCCTACCTAAGACATTAGATGTTATGTAAAAAAGTCCTACTTAGGACGTTCAATCGCCTTTTATAGAAAGATAAGATAAATATACTACCTGATATTATCATATAAATTCAACCATGCTGAAAATATTACAATTGAAAATGATTGTATATATAAAAAATATATAGTAAACATTTTTGTCATTCAGAAGTTGGTCAAAAGAGCAATAAATTTGCCTATAATTTTGCAATTAAAAAGAAAAATCAATACGTTTTTGCAAATTGTTATGGCAAATATTTGTCAGTTATGTTGAAGTTGTTTGATTGCTTCATAAGCGCTGGGTGTAATTAAGTCTAATAAGGATTTTTTTTAAATAAGTGGAGAAAAATTGTCTACACATTAAAGGGAACTGCTTCCTCATTGAGATCTATATATCTCCCAATCAAATTTTTCATTTCAGCTGTATGCTAATTTAAGGAAGAGTGGCTCGATCAATTTTCTAAAGCTGGTTTTTTAATAAATATTATCCCTCTTCCTGACTAACGTGAATCGTTATTACGGTTTATGGGATAAATCAATAATACTGTTAATTCTAACAAAGTGACAAATACTTATGGAAAGAAAAAAAAGGGGAAGGCTAGGTTTTAGGCTTGCGACCTTCTTGTTACTAATGATGAGCATAGTAGAATGGGGTTATGCTAAACCAACACACAATAGAAACGGTCGGCACCCTAAAAAACGGGCATCGCTAAAACAGGTTTCAGATGTACAAGTAAATGGACAGGTGACGGACGCTTCATCGGGTGAAGTGTTGCCTGGAGTTAATGTGATAATTAAAGGAACAACTACTGGTACATCAACTGATTCTACGGGCCATTATAGCCTAAGAGCCCCGTCGCGTCAGGATACGCTGGTGTTTTCATTTATTGGGTATCAGAAAAAAGAAGTGCCGATAAATGGACGAACATTAATTAACGTTACTCTTAAGATGAAAACAATATCCGGTAAAGAAATGGTGGTTGTCGGATATGGGAAGGAGAAAAAAAGTAATTTGGCCGGAGCACAAACTACTATTTCAAGTTCCGATTTGCAGAATGCTAATATCACTTCTCCGGATCAGGCATTACAAGGGCGCGTTGCTGGTGTGATGGTACACACCAACTCTCATGCACCCGGGGGAAGTATTTCTGTAACAGTAAGAGGTACTTCATCTTTAACTTCAGGGGGTACTCCTTTATATGTCATTGACGGGGTCCCTGTGAGTACCAGTTATCAAACTGGGCAAGCATCCGGAGGCGTTGGAAATGGGGCAAGACCTAATCCCTTAAACTCTATTGACCTTTCAAATGTAGCAAATATTGAAGTTTTAAAAGGAGCGTCAGCTTCAGCAATATATGGATCAAGAGCTGCTAACGGTGTCGTGTTAATAACGACAAAACACGGAACAAAAGGTCAACAGAATATAGACTTTCATTCCAGCGTCGGTTTTTCTTCCATAAGTCACAAATTGGACTTTATGAGTGCTGAGCAATATGCAAAGCAAATTAATGAAGGACAGAAAGAACTTGGTAACCCGCTGACTTACTCTCAGCAACAAATATCAAACTTCGGACAGGGAACGGATTGGCAAGATGAAGTATTCCGAAATTCAACTAGTCAAAATTACAATTTGACCTTTTCTGGAGGGACGAATAATCTTACCTATATGCTAGCCGGACATACCAAGATGGAAAATGGTATTATTAGAAATTCAGGACTTAAACGATACGGTATAAAGGCTAACATTCAAACAGATCTTAGTGATAAACTTACAGTAGGTGCCAATCTATCCTATAATGATGTAATTAATAATAGAGTACGTACGAGTGCCAAAGGATATGGCAGCCAGCCTGGTCTCATTAGTGCTGTAATTTCTGCTGTACCTACAATACCAGCCCGAGATAAGGTGGGTAATCTTACAAATTTCTCCACTTATACTGGTGGCGGAGGTGTTGAGAATCCACTGATTCTAACAGATAAATACAAGGAGCAAACGAATACCAATCGGTTTGTAGGTAATTTTCATTTTACATATGATATCTTGAATGACCTTGAGCTGGAGTCAAGGTTAGGAGCTGATCTCAGGAACTGGCGCTATTACAATTATTTCCCTATTGGGTCTCAAGCCTCTGCCGGTCAAAATGGTAAAGCAAGCCAAACTTCCGAACTTACCACTAATATCATCAGTAGTACTACGCTTACTTATGATAAGCAATTGGAAAATCAGGAAATAAAGGTGCTTGCCGGATTTGACTATCAGCAACAAAAAAATAACAATTTGAGTGCTAGCGCATACGGATTTCCGTCCGATTATTATAAATACAATAATCTGGGATTGGGTACCACGCCGCAGGCACCGTCCTCAGGAGCTAGTAAATGGAACCTTGTTTCATACTTCGGGAGGCTACATTATACATTACTTGACAAGTATGTGCTTACAGGTTCATTTCGAGTTGATGGGGATTCGAAGTTCGGAGATAATAACAAATATGGTACATTTCCGGCTGCTTCGGTTGCCTGGAAGTTGGGAAATGAGCAGTTCATAAAGAATTTGAATGTGTTTAGTCATCTCAAATTACGATTCGGATATGGACAAACAGGTGATGCCTCGATAGGCACATATCAGTCGTTATCCACAATGTCTACAAGTAATGGTAAATACGGGGCTTATGCTTACAATGGCACTCAGGTGCCTATTGCGTATCCCAGCGGAATTGCCAACCCGGATTTGAGTTGGGAGAAAACAGCAGAGTTTAATTACGGTATAGACTTCGGGTTTTTTAACGATCGTTTAACGGTTAGCGCTAATTACTATAATAAGAAGACAACGGCTATGCTGTTAAATCAGCCCGTTCCCCGTCAATCCGGTTTTGCTAGTGTTCTTAGTAACGTCGGAAAAATGCAAAACAGGGGTATTGAAGTTGACATCAGTAGTGAAAATGTGGTCAGTAAATCTTTTCACTGGAGTACAGATCTAAATGTTTCTGGAAACAGGAATAAGGTGTTATCTCTGGGGGGAACCTCTAACTACATTTATACTGGATGGGGCATCTACGCAGGGAATTATATGCATGGTGCTCACACTACACGCGTAGAACCCGGCCATTCGGTCAACAATTTTTACGGAGCCGTTTACGACGGACTATGGAAATCTCAGAAACAGATCAATAAAGTCGGAACGATGCCTTCGGCTACACCCGGTTCTATACGATACAAGGATCTAAATGGAGATGGAGTATGGAATCAGGATGACAGCAAATTCCTCGGAACAGCAACTCCAAAATTTCAATTTGGGTTGACTAATAATTTCTCTTACAAACAATTCAATTTACACGTATTTATCTATGGCGAATATGGAAATAAGGTTTATGATATTCCTTTAGAAAAGACCTTATATAACGGCTCAGGACTTTCGGCCAAACGGGTAACACAGCGATGGACCTCACAATCACCCAATAATCCCTACCCTGCCGCAAGCTCTGGTTCAATGTTTACGATAAATTCGGCAGACGTGGTTGATGGATCCTTTTTAAGATTCCAGAATGTCACGCTGACATATCATATCCCAGTCTCAAAATGGAAATTGGGCGGATTACGTAATGCGAGTATTGGCGTAGCCGCAGATAATTTAGCGGTGATAACCAATTACCCGGGCTACGATCCGGAGGTTAATTCGTTTGGGAGTGGGCATTCTACAGATACTGCCCAAGGGGTTGATAGGTATGCATACCCCGCTTCCAGAACAATTCGTTTTAATTTGAATTTAGGATTTTAATTGGGAGCTGCCATGAAGAAAATTAAAAGAATGAATAGACGAGTGAAAAGTTTAACAGGGTTGTTATTAACTTTGCTCCTGCTTGGAGCAAGTGGATGCAAACTTAAGGAAACGCCTTATGGGACAGTCGCATCCAGCGATTTTTATAAAAACCAGAGTCAGGCGCAAGTTGCACTTAATGGTGTCTATGCCAGATTCTGGCAGGGCGTTGTCAATGAGGATAATATATACCTGAATGGTAACCCTACAGGCATATTGAGGGGATATCAGAATCCCAATGATTTTGATAACTTTAGTTGGACTCCAAGTGATGGCAATCTGCAAGACGTCTGGACGGTTGGCTATAGTGCTATAAATCGAGCCAATACCTTACTGGACCATTTGGAAAAATCTAAGATTCCTACCAGTGCCAAAAATAATATAGCCGGTCAGGCTAAGTTTTTAAGGGCATTGGTTTACTTCAAAATGGTAACGTTGTGGGGCGATGTGCCACTGTATAAACACGCCACTACGAGTCTGAAGAATGTAAATAAGTCTCGTAGTTCCGAAAAGTCTGTGTATGCCTTTATCGAGAGTGATTTAAATTCTGCAATATCAGACTTGTCGCCTTATAGCGAAAGCGATCATACTGCCGGTAAAGTTACTTCGGCAGCAGCAAGGGCTTTATTAGCCAAGGTGTATGCCCAAGAACATAAGTGGTCCAAAGCAGCTGCTCAGTGCAAAAAGGTCATGGATCTTAACGAATTTGGGCTTATGTCGGATTATCATGATGTTTTCAATCCCGAAAATGGGAATAATAAGGAGATGATATTTGCCATTCAGCATCTACAGGCAGGTCATACAAGCTCAAAACGTAATTCTTTCCCTTTTAGTTTTGGTCCGGCAGACCAGTCAACAAACAAGGGGGATGTACATTTTTATAACGTAGGCCGGGGATATGTATACTGGCAAGCAGATACAACGTTTTATAAAAATACACCCGACACCTATCGTAAGTCACAAACTATGCGTGAAACGATGCCCTATTATTATGGCTCGGGATCTACCAATCTTGTTAATCAACAGGTAACTATAAATAGACCGTTTGTAGTAAAATATTATTACCTGGATAAGAGCTCCGGTAATTTGAAGACAAATATGGGTACGCCCATTATTCGTTATTCCGATGTATTGCTGACTTATGCAGAGGCTGTGAATGAGGCACAAAGTGGACCGACTCAAGCAGCTTATGACGCCATTAATAACGTGCGTGCCCGCGCTCGTGGAGCAGGAACAAGTCATGCACAATCCCAAAGTGTTTACCCACCATTGTCTGGCTTAAGCCAAGCAGCTTTTAGAGATTCAGTATTGGCAGAAGAAGCCCGGGAGTTTGAAGGAGAAGGTCACCGTCGCCTCGACTTATTGCGTCATGATCGTTTCATCAGCAATGCGCAAAAACGTGGCGTAGATGCACAGGATTATCAAAAAGTATATCCGATTCCCTCCGAAGAAATAAATCGGAATCATAATCTTAAACAAAATCCCCAATATAAGTAGCAGTCAAAGGTTTACTGACCTGAGACTATGGCTCCATATATTTTTATATATGGAGCCATACTTATATATATACTGTTTGGAGGAATAGCCGCGTTTTACGGGCTGAAGAAATTAAGATATTGTCATGATATTTAAGTCATGAGATGTACAAATTATAAAGCAGTTCAACTTTATGTTACATTGTAGTTTTTACGGCAAATCATGGAATTGTCATATCAAATATTTTCTGCGAGATCAGATTATTTTTTGCTACGAGTAAAAAGTTTTTACCCTTATTTTTTGTAAAGTTGCCAGATGGCTGTGAAAATGATGCCGGGCACAAAATTTTGTTCAATGGATATGAGTAAGGAATTCAATGGTCTTACATAAAGGGAAAAGAGTGAGGTGAACAATTTGGACTATAAATATTTTTTACCCCCGTTATTTCTATCTGCTTTGGTAGGAATATTAATAAGCTGTTCTCAAGTAAATAGGAACCAAAAATGGCATGAAGAGTCTGGTTATCGCTGGACAAAGATAGATCCCGGGAATGGAAAAACAGGGTTTAAAAAATTGAATTCTGAAAAGATCGGAATAAATTTTAAAAATCATCTACCGGATTCTCTTATTATTAAAAACAGGATATTGCTTGATGGCTCAGGCGTGGCGACCGGTGATATTAATAATGATGGTCGCCCCGATATCTATTTTTGCCAGCTTGATGGACCGAACAAGCTCTATGAAAATATGGGTAATATGCATTTTAAGGACATTACCGACTCTGCCGGTATCGCTCAAAAAGGCTATTACTCAACAGGGGCTGTATTTGCCGATATTGATGGAGATACAGATCTGGATTTATTGGTAACCTCATTGAATAATAAGAATAATATCTACCTGAATGATGGGAAAGGTCATTTTACGCGGGATAAAAATAGTGGTTTGGGGAAGAGTCGCGGGTCAACAAGTATAGCGTTGGCCGATATTGATGGAGATGGAGACTTGGATCTATATATCACAAATTATCGGCAAAAATCTGCAAGAGATGTATTTAATCCTAAAAAATTAAGCTGGCAGAATACGGTCATAAAAGAGGGGGACAAATATGAGCTTAAGCCTCAGTTTAAGTCCTACTATACCCTGCTCCATCAAAAGCAGGGACGACCGGTACGAAGAAAAATAGGAAGAATAGATGAACTGTATATTAATCAGGGAGGAATTGGCAAAAAATGGAAGGGGTACCGCAAAATAAAAAGTAAAAATCTTGGCCGGCATTTTTTGAGTTCGGCAGAGGATCCACAAGGTTTAAAGCCCGACTGGGGATTAACAGCGAAATTCCATGATATCAATGGCGATGGTTTACCTGACCTGTATGTATGTAATGACTATTGGACTCCGGATCGTCTTTGGATAAACCAAGGGAACGGTATATTTAAATCTGCAGACGAAAAGAGCATTCGTAATTTTTCATATTCAGCAATGTCTGTAGCCTTTTCTGATATTAACGGGGATGGTTCATCTGACATCTTCGTTTCCGAAATGCTCAGTCCAATTCATCAGCGACAATTGCGGCAGTCTGGTAGCGAAACATTTTCTTCTGGTCCTGGAAGTTTTCTAAAACGTCCGCAATACAATCAAAATTCTCTCTATCTAAACCGTGGGGATACTACTTTCGCGGAAATTGCTAATTTTAGTGGACTGGCTGCCAGTGGATGGTCATGGGCCAGCAAGTTCATAGATGTAGATCTTGATGGGGCTCAGGACTTGATAGTAAACACTGGAAACTTGTTCGATTTATTGGATATGGATACCCAATATCAGACACAGCAAGAAATTATGAAAGGATCGGTTAAGGATCAGAGCTACCTGCTCGAGTATCCATCATTGAAGTTGGTAAATAAGATTTATCGCAATAACGGAGATTTAACGTTTACCGACTACAGTAAAAAATGGGGATTTAATAATAAAGATGTTTCACAAGGTATGGCAACAGCAGATCTTGACAACGATGGGGATCTTGATATTATCAATAACCGGTTGAAGCAAAAAACCTCTATATATGAAAATACGGTAACGGCCCCCAGGATTGAAGTAAAACTGAAAGGCCTTCCTCCAAATACGCAAGCCATTGGAGCAAAATTAACGCTGACAGGTGGAGCCAAGCCTCAAAGAAGACAGGTTAGCTCAGGTGGGGGATATGAATCAGGATCACAGCCAGTAGAGATGTTCGCGGCTAATGGATCAAATAGCCTTTACCATTTAGCAATAAGATGGCCAAGTGGCGCAAAAACAACGCTGGATAGTTTAAAAGCCAACAGAATTTATGAAATTGATGAACCCGAATCAGAAGGTGGGAAGGCAGAACCATCGGAAAATAATAATGGGAAAGTAAAAACTATATTTAAGGATGTTTCAGGAAAAATGTCATATTCCCATCATGACGATCTGTACCCGGATTTTAAGATTCAACCCTTACTCCCTGAACGGTTAAGTCAGGAAGGCCCTGGGATGGCCTGGATTGATTATAATGGGGATGGAAACGAAGATTTATGGATTACTTCAGGCAAAGGAGGGACGACCGGCATTTTAAAATATACCGGGAAAGGAACGTACAGATCCATATCGTTGCCTGATATTAGTTATACGGCATCTGGCGATCAAACCTCCATTGTTGGATGGTCTACTCAAAAATCGACTGTTGTCGTTATAGGTAGTGCTAACTTTGAACAAAAAACGGCCCGGGTTCCTTCAGCTTATATATACAACATTACTTCTACGGGACATATAAGCAAACAGTCAATTCCCGGAGTTCCATCCACAACGGGGCCATTAGCTGCAGCGGATTATGATGGGGATGGAGATGTAGACCTCTTTATTGGGGGGCGTTCTCTACCCTATTTTTATCCTGCGAATGCTACCTCAAGATTGTACAAAAATGAAGATGGTAATTTTATCCTTGACCAGAAGAATGCAAAAGCCTTTAAAAAAGTCGGGATGGTTACTTCTGCGGTCTTTTCTGATATAGATGGGGATGGCGATTCGGACTTGATCTTGGCTACAGAATGGGGACCTATTAAAATATTTCGTAATGATAACGGCCTTTTTCACAATGTAACTGCAAAGTGGGGTATGAATAAATTTTATGGTTGGTGGAAAGGGCTTACTGTTGGTGATTTTAATAATGACGGACGCATGGATATTGTGGCAACCAATCTTGGTAATAACAACAGTTATAAAGTATACAAAAATCATCCCTTAAAGATGTATTATGATGATTTTAACGGTGATCATCATCTTGACATTATAGAAAGCCATTATGACTCAACACTTCAAGGCTATGTCCCACGGCGGAGAGCATATGCCTTTAATTCGGAAGTCCCGTCGGTTGTTCAGAATGTAAAAGATAACACTGATTACGCGCATTCAACATTATACGATTTATTGAGGGGTAGTTTGAAGATGATTGACTATAAAAAAATAAATACGCTCAAAAGTATGGTATTTATTAATAATGGTTCTTCCTTTAAAGGCCATCCATTGCCCACTAAAGCACAACTAAGTACCGCTTTTAATGCCGGAGTTGCTGATATCAACAATGACGGGAATGAAGATATATTTTTGAGCCAAAACTTTTTTGCGCTGCCCAGCCAAACCCCTCAAATGGATGCGGGACGAGGATTATTACTTAAAGGAAATGGTAAGGGTAATTTTAAAGCAATATCCGGTAATAAATCGGGGCTTAAAATTTATGGAGAGCAACGTGGGGCCGCATTTAGCGATTTCAACAAAGACGGTAGAGTGGATTTGGCTGTTTCACAAAATGATGCCCCTGTTAAATTATACTTGAATCAAACACCAACGCGGGGATACCGCATTCGTTTGTCAGGCCCTAAGGATAATAAAAATGGAATAAATTCAAGTATAAGGCTTGTGTATCGAGATGGAAGCAAAGGGCCCCGCAGGGAAATATTGGCAGGTTCGGGATATTGGTCCCAAAATAGTCCTGTGCAAATTATGGGGGCTGCAAAAAAGGTTGCCAAAATTGAAATCGACTGGTTTGATGGGACCAAGCAGTTTGTAAATGTCTCGCCCAATAAAAAAGACTATACAATAATACACAAATAAGACCCGCTGTATTTGGTTGAAAAAGTTTTTCTACAATCGGATATTCGACAAGAATCATTAAAAATTTGGGACCCATACACCGGCAATAAAATCAGATGACTACCTCGGTATAACTTTTTGACGAAAATGATATTCAAGCCCACAGGATACCCTATTTGAGCTACAAAATAGCCCCTGTCAAAAAGTTTAAGTAAATGATAATTTATCAGGATAGGTGGAATAATATTTGTCCGGTCAAAATATTTTGCTACCAGTGAATTATTCAACGATTGAAATAATAAAACTATCCATCGCCAAAGGACGGAATTTTTTGGAACCGGCAGGTTATCCTTCGTATCCCAACAATCGCAGGGCATTAAATACAACGACAATGGTAGATCCTTCATGACCAACGACCGCCGGACCAATGCTCAAGCCAAAGATGGTAGCAGGTACCAAAATGGCAATCATGCCGAGGCTGATCCAAAGGTTTTGTTTGATGATTTTCTTCGTTTTACGACTGAGTCCGATCGCAAATGGGAGTACGGATATTTTATCGGCCAACAGGGCTACATCGGCTGTTTCCAGGGCTACATCAGATCCGGCGGCGCCCATGGCAATACCTACAGTGCTGTTGGCCATGGCGGGTGCATCGTTCACACCGTCGCCAACCATAGCCACATGATCTTCATTCTGTCTGAGCTGTTTAACGGCTTTCACTTTGTCTTCCGGCATAAGATTGCCTTTAGGATCATCAATGCCAATGGCTTCTGCGACGGCATCGGCTACTCGTTGGTTGTCGCCAGTGAGCATGATCAGGTGAACCAGGCCCAGGTTTCTTAAACGTTGAACCACCGATTTAGCATCCTCTCGCGGGATATCCATCAGGCCCAGAATACCAAGATAGCGATCGTTGTTGCGGACGATCATGGTGGTTTTACCTTCCTTTTCGAGGTTTTCCACCTTTTGTTTGAGGTCGTTAGGTAATGCTTTCCCGTCTAATCCTTCAAACAACTCTTTATTTCCTATCTGTACAGGAGATCCACTAACTTTTGCTTTGACACCACGACCAGTGATAGCTTCCAGATCCTCAGCCTCAGGGAAAGATATACCCTGCAATCGTTCTTTTCCATCACGGACGACGGCGGCTGCCAGAGGGTGATCGCTGAGACTTTCTACCGCCACAGCGGTGCTCATTAGTTCGGTTTCTACAGTACCATTAAAGAGCAGAACATCTGTAAGCTTTGGTTCGCCTTCGGTGAGAGTACCGGTCTTATCAAAAGCGAGTGTTTTAAGGATGCCCAGGTTTTCCAGCGGTCGTCCTCCCTTGATAAGAACGCCTCCGCGTGCTGCGCGGCCTATCCCGCTAAGCACAGCACTGGGAGTAGAGATAGCCAGGGCACAGGGACTTGCTGCAACCAATACAGCCATCGAACGGTAAAAACTGGCGGCATAGGATTCATCAATGATAAGAAATGCGAAGTTCAACAATACAACGACCCCGAGTACCGATGGGACAAAATATTTTTCAAATTTATCGGTAAATTGCTGCGTGGGAGATTTTTGTGCTTCTGCTTCGTTGACCAATTGGATAAGACGGGATAGCGTTGAATCCTTCGAAAGTTTTGTGACTTTTACTTCCAAGCTGCCGTTTCCGTTGATCGTTCCTGCAAAGACCCGGTGTTTGTCCTCAATAGATTTCGGATCATGCTCAATCGTTTTTATATCCGAATATTCCCTTTTGTCAACAGGTACGCTTTCACCGGTAATAGGGGCTTGGTTCACGCTGCTTTGCCCCTTGACCACTACACCGTCTGCCGAAATTTTGTTGTTGGGACGAATAATGATAGTGTCGCCCACCTGTAGATCTTCGACAGAAATTTTCTTGGTTGTCCCATTAGTCTTCTTTAAAGCAGTTTTAGGTGCAAGATCTGCCAAGCCTTTTATGGCCTCACGGGCCCGTCCCATAGCGTAATGTTCCATAGAATGTCCCAGGCTAAACAAGAATAGCAGCAAAGAACCTTCAGCCCACTTGCCCAGTATAGCAGCGCCTGCGGCTGCCACGAGCATCAGGAAGTCGATTTCAAAATTGCCTGCTTTAACTTCGGTATAGGTCTCCTGCAACAAATAGAATCCACCGAAAAAATAAGCCCCACAGTATAGGATTAATGGTATCCAACCGGCAATGCTGTTGATAAATGAAAGACCAAATCCAATAGCAAGGAGACCTCCGCCGATAAGAGAGAAAATCAGTTCGGTCCTTTCACCAAAGATACCGCCGTGGTTGTGTGCATGACTATGTCCCCCGTGGCCATGGCTATGGTTTTCATGTTTATGGCTGTGATTATGCGCATGGCCCTGAGTAGAATCTTCTTTATGATCATGATGATGGTTGTCGGGGACATGGTTATATTCATGGTTGAGACCATCTTTATTCATGATACCAGGAAGATCATCTCTGAATCCTTCGGACTGTTGTATAATGACTAAACCATGATCCTCTATGGAATCGAGCAGTTTCCGGGAATTTGTTTTCTGTTGGTCAAATTCAATACGTACCCATCCACTGGCACTGGCGTATGCATCCACAGTGCCGTGTAGCTCATTGAGCTGCTGACTTATACTGCGAGCATGCCGCGGATGTCGTATACCTTTGACTTCCAGCAGCAGGTGTCCATAGGTATCATTTAGTCGAGCACCTGTTTGTTCGGCCAGTTTTTTGAGTTCGTTGATAGTAATAATATCAGGATCAAAATGAATGCAGAGTTCGGGTGTTTGCCCATCTTCTTTGACATGAGCTTGTTCAACCCCTTCTTTACCTTCCATTGTATCAATAAGGCGCGATACACACTGATCATTGGCATCAGGTATGTCTGGCAAGATGATAGGTAAGCTAATCGCTAATTTTTTCATAGTCATTCAGCAATTAAATATGTTTGGTTAATTAAGATCTACTTTTGATCCGTTTCAGGGCACTATTGATATCCGGAAATGGAAATCCTGCAGTTTTTTAGCTACGTGATTAAAAGTAAAGTTAGCTGCCCTATTGGTTCATAAAATGTACGTCTGTTTCAGACACCAGGCTTGCATTATTATGTCATAAATGTGCAGAAATATGTTAATTGATGACGTTTTGCACGTTCAAATGAATATATCTTAATAAAAAGTTGACAGCTGATTGTTTATTGATTTGCCTGGGTCATGCTATACCCGTTGATACATGCACAGCACCCCAATAGTATTCCTTCATTTCTGATTGTTGAAAGTGTCGTTTTATAGAAAGCCAGGGTGTTCGGTTAGTATGTTCTTCCCGGGTACCATAAGTTGCCAGCAACTTGATCATCATTTGTACCATCCAATCCGGCCACCTTTCCGGCCGTTTTAATTCAAAAATAGACATTCGTTTGCCCGGTTTCAGAATTTCAGCGGCTTGTTTGATAATCCGGTCATAATCCGGCGACATGGTAAGGGCCAGCGTCGAAAGGATAGCATCGGTTTGTTCAGGAAAAGAGAATTCTGCAATATCAGAATGTACGAGGCGAACGTTTTTCCAGCCGTTTCTTTCGACCCGCTGCTGCGCCTGTCGAAGCATGGCATCGGATATATCAACTCCAATGACGGTACCGTCAGGACCTATACGTTCTTTTAACAGTGAAAAATTTAATCCGGTGCCACATCCCAGGTCAATAACCGTATCGCCGGGGCCCAGATTTAGATTTTTGACAGCAGCTTTGCGGTAAGCTTTGATTCGGAACCCGGCCAGGCGAAACAGCCAGAGTGAGGTATCATATTCATCTGCCCATTGGTTGTATAATTGCTGTATCTCCCTGGCATTGAATATTCGCGTTGTCATAATCTTGAACCTTTAAAAATTTTCATTAGATAGAACTTATAAATAATAGTGTTAAGTCATCATATCATTGAATTTTACAGTAATTCCCATTTTCGATATTTCTTTTTGAAATTTTGTTGGTTCTACGATAGATCCCATAAAATGTACACCTGGATTATCTATTTCTTGGTCTAAAATTTGCTTGACAGCAACCACTACGGGAATGGCTGTAGCTTGATAGAGGTTCTCGGTCGTGACAATTACCTCCAGGGAGTTTGTATCGCCACTAATTTTAGCTTTGATCATCCCACCAAAAGGAGGAGCTGTAAACTGTTTATTAGCCCATCGAAATAATTTAGTGCAAACTGTTAGTAAGTAATCGTTTTTACTTAGCCCAAAAGCCGTCCAAACAAATAGGATCAGATCACAAACAAGATTATATCCACCTTGGTAAATTCTTAACGATTTTAAATCGAGCTCAGGAACGATTGTTTTAAGCTCAGCCAGTTCAGTAGGATAACCCTTAACCGTACCAAAGGGAGCGGGGAAATGCATTTTTTGAGTATTGAAAATTGAATTCCGCACCCATCTTCCGTTCTTAAAAAATGCAGCCGTTAATTGGGTGTGTTCTACGATGTCAGCAACACTTGTGGTGGCCATGTCATCCTCCCGGTATACAGCATGAAGCTCTATATCTTTTGCGCTGCCATTAAGTTTTTGTGCTCCAAGACGTGCGACAAATGCAGGCAGTCCAGGCTCCCAGCCAGCTTCTAATATGCAGGTTTTATTATTATGAATAATAATCGATTTGTAATTTTCAAACTGAATCTGTTTGAGTGAGCTGGGAATTAAGTCGATATAATGGATGTTCGCATTGACAATCGCGCGAATGATGGGATCACCTTTTGAAGGTAAAGGCACACAATTAATAAGTAGATCATATTCAGGAAGTGTCTTTTTCAAGACAGGTATATTCTTAATATCCACCTCCATGCCATTACATCTTTCAGTGGGAATACATTTGTTAATAGCATTTGCCATTTTTACGGCTTTATGTTTATTCCGCCCGGCTAATGTTATAGAATAATCTGAATGATCGATCAAAACCTGTGCAATTTGGCCCCCCGCTTTACCATATCCGCCGAGGAGCAATATCTTGTTGAGTTCGGCCATATTAATTTCTAATAATTTAAACTAGTTCGTCAAAACTTATTTGCCTGTCCGCTTTATTGCTTTCACATTGATGTATTTATTGTGCAGAATGATGATGTTACGATTAAAATCGAAATTCATAATTCGGTTAATGAACCCTTTATTTTGAGTCCAAAGTTATGACGTGATTACTAAAGAGTGCTTAAATATGATCAATAGAAATACGTTTGTTCTCTTTAACTTCCTTGAAATGAGATGGAGTAAGTCCGGTTTCCTTTTTAAACTGACGGGAAAAATGTTGTTGACTGCTGTATCCCAATTCATATGCAATTTCCGTCAGGTTTTGCTCACCATATACAATTAACTCTTTAGCTCTTTCAATCTTTTGCAGGATAAAGTAGCGCTCAATCGACTTTCCCTCTACGCTGGAAAACAAACGGCTCAAATGTTGATAGTCTTTGTGGATTCGATCCTTAATAAACTCTGACAAGTTTTCTTTCAATTCTTCACGCTGGTGAATGATATCAATAATCAAGTGTTTGATTTGCTCTACCAGTTGGCTGTTGCTGTCACTGATAATTTCAAAACCATTTTGGCGGACTACTTTTGAGAGGGTTTTAAATTCTTCTTTATCCACCGGATTTTGCAATTCCAGTTTTCCCAGTTCAATCTTTTTAACGAAAAATCCGGCCTCATTTAATTTTGATTCCAATACTTCGCCACAATGCTCGCACACCATGTTTTTGATATGAAAATATTTTTGTTCCATGATATTGTTAGCAACTTATTTTTTCATTCGGGCCAGGATATCTGGCCAAACCCTGTCGTACATATTCCCTTGCTCCCAACGGTCATTTGAGGTCCGGATTGTAAAAACGCGTGGATCATAATCCTAAAGTATGCAATAGGCATAGAATCATATATCCATTTGTATATGGTTTAGAATAAAAGACTCAAGGGATCAGCCAGAACCATCTGCCAAGACAGCAATAACCATTGCTACAGTTATTTTTGAAGTCAAAATGTATACTCGAATATGATCCTGCAGAAGAAACCAAAATAGGGAGCTGAGATCACATTCAGTAATGACAGCCTCGACTGCTTTTCTTAAGTAACGTATAGAATTATCTGATCATTCTTGTTTTAACTATAGCATATAAAATTAAGAGTAAGAATTATTATATGCTATAACTTGCAGTTTTATGATTCTTTTGTGCAGAATTATGCGGATCTAATGCAGGAAATTAAGGTGATTTGGAAAATCCTATTCAAAGCAAAAAGTCAGGGGACGACATGAGCCGGGGCTTTTGGGGAATAGGTGATTTCCTTGATATAACCGAAATAAAACCTCGAATAAGGCAAAAAGCTATAGTAGGCTGGGCCAACTATTATTCGGAAACTGCGGAATCATTCCCAAAAAATAGTCCGGTACTGTTAATGCCATGGAAGACAATTATTTACTAGAAAAAATTAGTTTTATTTTCTATTTAATTTTATTAACATAGTCGAAATTTCGTACGGCAGAAGTATGTTCTCGGGGAACCACTCTTTTCGCCTTACCTATTTGTTTGCATTTGCATGCCGTCAACGGCAACCCAATACAAAATAAAACCTATTTGCAATAACTCTGTTTCGAGGTATAACTGACCTACATCATTAACAGAGTTGATACATACACGTTCTATGTCATTACGATCCTTTTCCAACGTATCTAAAGGCTACTGCGCCCCATCGGCCCACAAAAAACACAATAAGGCAATTGTCCGGACTAAGGCTATGCAGCTGGCAGCCAAAACGGTAGTTCTACTGTTCTGTTTGGGGATTGTTTTACCAGTCAAGGCACACAGTAAGAGATTTAAAATTAATCAAAATCCAACATTCTTAAATCAGGATGCAACTTCGGTCAATACTTATAAAAATCATTTTAGCAATGAGGCGTTACCCTCTATTTGGACCGAAAGTTCAAACAAAAATAGTTTTTTGCTTAAAGGTATCTCGTTTGAGGGCAAAACAATATTCAGCTGGAACAAGCTTCCCTCCTCAAACATAGCTATTGTCAGTGACGCTATTCCCGATGTTAGAGGATTAGTCAAATCACTTAAGAAAACGATGGATGTATATATAGTCCATTCCGGTAATGGCTGGACGAATGTAGCGGACGCGCTTTCCAAACGTCATGGCATCGATGCGATTCACATCTTCTCCCACGGCAGCAATGGCGCAGTAATGCTGGGCAGTTCCGTTCTCAACCGTAATTCGCTATCGGACCATACCCGTGATCTCCATACTATTGGTGCCGCGCTCAATTCGGATGGCAAGATTCTAATCTATGGCTGTGATGTAGCTCAGCAAGCAGATGGACAAGCCTTCGTACGAGATATTGCAGCCATCACTGGTGCGGATGTCGCAGCGTCGAAAGATCTGTCCGGTCCTGTCAAAGATGGTGGAAATTGGACACTCGAATTTGCGACCAATACTATTAATGCGACAGTGCCGCTCGATGCCTTGAGTGAATATGGCCATTTTCTTCCGTCGGGAACCATTACGGCATCGGGAGGGACCGCAGGCGACGATTTTGGCACTGTGTTCTCCGACGGCGCAACCAGTACAGGGTCGGCCACAAGCAACGACATAGCGGGCATCACAATCGATGCCTCCTATACACCAACGGGAACCACCAGCAGCTACGACATTTTGTTTGCCCCCGCCGGCACTCAATTCTCAAGTAAACCTTGGCCGAATGCGCCCCTGTCGCAAGACTATCTGGTCGATAAAGACCAAGCGAACAACGGAGAACAGAACCTTACGATAAAATCGGCGTCAGGGACCAATTTCAGCTTTGAGCAGATACATCTCTCCGACTATGCCGGTTATGAAACTTCTGCTTCCAACACGATAAAGATTACCGCATATCGGGACGGTAGTACAGTTGGATCTACGACGTTTAAGTTCACCGGCGGCGACAATTATGAGCGGGTGATCAATCAAGGCGACGAATTGACGACCTCGACGTTCGACAATGTCGACAAGGTCGTCCTCTCGGATGCCTTCGGTGGCGTCATCACGCTCGGTTTCAATAACATTACGATCGGCGATCCTGTGCTGCCCAACACGGCGCCGACTGATATCTCCTTAAGTTCTACTTCCGTAGGACAAAGCGGGGGAGTGAATGCCACCGTAGGAACCCTATCTTCAACTGACGTTGATGCAGGTGATACCCATACGTACAGCTTGGTTACAGGAACCGGTGATGGTGATAATGGTAATTTTAATATAAGTGGTAGCAGTTTACGCGCTAACGATGCTTCCAGCCTGGCTGCAGGTAATTATTCCGTTCGTATCCAGACCGATGATGGAAATGGAGGACTATACCAGAAAGCATTTACAATTACGGTAAACGACGATTTAGCGCCATCCTACCAGAATAGCACTCCTTCCGTCTCAGGAACGAGCGTTTCTCAAACAACCCTCACCATTCGTTTAAATGAAATCGGGACTGCCTTTTACGTCGTGGTTCCCGACGGCGACGGCGCGCCCAGCTCAACCCAGGTGAAACTTGGACAAGACAGTGGAGGCAGTGCTGCTTTAGCGAGTGGTTCTCTTAGCATAACCAGTGCCGGACAGGACTTTACTGATGATATTACAGGACTCAGTCCCGGCACTGCTTATGATATCTATGTGGTTGCTGAAGATGATGAAGGCACGCCCAACCTGCAAAGTAGTGCTACATTAGTGAATGTTACCACCGATGCACCTGATTCTGATGGAAATCTCACTTCTGCAGGAACCGTAACCGAACCGGTTGGTTTAGGCAGCACCCATGATACGATGGGTGAAGCGGTAGATATATTTGATTTTACGCTTTCCGACGGCGGGACTAGTGATGGACTTCCCATGCAGATCTCCCAAATCAAGGTTAACGTTTCCGGTACCTCCACTGATGCTGAACGGGGTCAGGTCACCTGGCGGCTGAATGGACCTGATGCCAGCAACGTTACCGGAACCTATAATGCCGGCTCGGATGTCATCACCTTTTCCGGGCTCAATATTTCCATCGCCGACGGAAATGCCACCGGAGAGACCTATACCATCAATGCCTATTATAATGATAACACCGGGCTTACTGATAATCATACATTTATTCTTTCGGTGGATGGGGATACTGACCTATCCTTAAGTGGTTCTGGAACACAAGTGGGGTCGACTTCTGCAGTCACCAATGGTTCGGGCAGCACAATTGATATTACAGCCACCAAGCTTGTCTTTATCCAACAACCCATCGGGTCTGTCTCAGGATCAGCTTTTATAACCCAGCCCAAAGTCGCCGCCCAAGATGATTTCGGCAATACGGATATGGATTTTGGAGAAACGGTCACCCTCACCGAATCCAGTGCCGGCAGCCTTTCGGGTGATACCGACGTAGCTGCCGTAAATGGCGTGGCTACCTTTAACAATGTGGCTTATACAGCCACGGCTGATCAGCAAAATGTTACGCTTACTGCCAATGATGAAGATGGCACCGGAACCGACCTATCCACTGTGGATTCTAATCCGGTAACCTCGGATGTAGTAGCAACCAAATTGGTATTTTCTACTCAGCCTGCTCCCGTCAGCTTCAGGAGTGGCGAAACCGTATCCTTCACTACGATTCCTGTGGTGAATGCCATGGATGCCAATAATATAGTTGATACGGGCTATTCTACTGATATTTCTCTCAGTTTGACTGATCCTAATGATGGCACCTTGGATGGTACTGTTAATTCCATGACTGGCACCGGGGATACGGATGGTTCTGCCATAACGGTTACGTTGGCTCCCAGCTCGGGAAAGGTTACATTCAACAGCTTAGCATTGCAATATACGAATGCCGGATCTAGTGATGAAACGGTGGCCTTGCGGGCTACATCAGGAGGCTTGACCAGTGCAAACAGTACCTCGTTGACAGCTACGGTAAACAATGTGCCAACGCTCGATCTGGATACCGGAACGGGTGGTTCCGGCGTTACGGTTTCGTTCACCGAGAATGCAGATCAGGGAACGGCGCCTGCAGACGGGGTCGCTGTCACAGGCTTAGTTAATGCCGCCGACAATGACGGTACAGTCAACAGTGCAACGCTCACACTGACGAATCCACAGGGTGATACGGGTGAGGGCCTGTCCATTGATACATCAACTCTTGCTTCGGCGCTGGGATTCAGTACCACATCGAATAAGATTACGATCACACGGAATTCCGCGAGCAATGCTGAGCTTGTTACTGCGATCGAGGCTGTGCGGTTCCAGGACGCCAGCGATTCGCCAAATGAGACTAATAGGACGATTTCTGTTCAGATTATGGACAATGAAGGTGCCAGCGCCAATGCCACCGCCATCGTGACCGTGCAGGCACAGAACGATCCGCCCACGATCAGCGGGTATCCGGCGACGACTGTGAAGCAGGACGCGAGTTATAGCTTTACGCCGTCGGCTTCTGATCCGGACGTTGGCGACACGAAGACATTCAGCATATCGAACAAGCCATCGTGGGCTAACTTTAATACGAGCACAGGCCAGCTCTCGGGTACACCTGGGAATGCGGACGTGGGCACGTATGCGGCCATCACGATCACGGTGGCTGATGCCAGCGATGCAACAGACACGCTGGGACCGTTCTCGATTGACGTGATAAACACAAATGATGTACCGACAGACATATCACTAAGTTCAAATTCGGTTAATCAAAGCGGCGGGGCTAATGCCACTGTGGGGACTTTTTCAACGACCGATGTGGATGCAGGCGACACTCATACCTACAGTCTGGTACCAGGATCCGGCGATACCGATAATGGGAGCTTCAATATTAATAATGGTACCCTGCAGGCTAAGGATGCCTCAGTTCTTATATCCGGCGATTACTCCGTGCGAATCCAGACCGACGACGGGAATGGAGGTACATACCAGAAGGCATTTACCATCACAGTAGTGGATGATGTGGCACCAGGATTTGCAAACTCAACACCTACAGTCTCTGGAACAACTATTTTCCAAACAACCCTGACGGTATGTCTGGATGAAATCGGCACGGCTTACTATGTAGTAGTTCCCGACGGCGATGGGGCTCCAGGCTCTGCGCAGGTTAAAGCAGGCCAAGACAGCGGAGGCAGTGCCGCATTGGCGAGTGGCTCTGTGAGTATAAGCAGTGCCGGTCAGGACTTCACCGATACCATTACGGGGCTTAGTCCGGGCACCGCTTATAATATTTATGTGGTTGCCCAGGATGATGAAGGTACGCCCAATCTGCAAGGCAGCGCTACAAGGATCGATGTAACTACAAATTCCCCCAGCCTGACGACTTCAACCATAACGGCCAGCCCCAACAGTATAACTGCAAACGGTTCATCGACCAGTTCTATTACGGTTCAGCTAAAAGATGCCAACGGTAACAATCTCGTTTCTGATGCCGGGACAGTTACTCTTGCTACCGATGTAGGTTCCATTGGAAGCGTATCTTACCAATCGAATGGATCATACAAAGCCACCTTCACATCTTCCACGACCGCTGGTACCGCTACAATTACTGGTAAATTGGATGGAGCGGGTTTGAGTGATAAGGCAAACGTGACGCTTACGTCCGGCGCAGTCGATAGACATCATATCACCATCCAGGCCAATCCCGCTAATATGCCGGCAGACGGTTCTTCCACCAGTACTATTACGGTTCAGATGAAAGACCAGTATGGAAATAATTATCCAGCCGGGGGAGCTACCATTCAATTGGCAACGACACAGGGCTCCGTGGAAAGTCTGGCTACCGATAACTCTGATGGTACCTACACGGCTACGTTCACAGCGTCAACTACGAATGGAACGGCGATTGTCTCTGGAACATATAACGGTTTAGATATCGACAGTACTGCTAAAATTACATTAACTAATACGGCTCCTTTTGCCGGACTCGGCAACGCCCTTAATTTCGATGGGAATGATGATTATATAGACTTGGGCAATAGCCAGATTATCGGGGGGGATGATACCTTTACCATAGAGGCGTGGGTACGACCAGCGGATGTAAGCGGTACACAATCGGTTTATGGTGAGTTCGTAAGCAGTGAAAGCAACACCCGGAATTATTTGAAGATCAATAACGGAGTGGTTCAATTTGATCAGTGGCCGCCGTCCGGTACTACCATTCAGGGTGGATCACTGACAGATGGGCAATGGACCCATATCACCTACGTGCGGAATGGTTCATCGCAAGCTATCTATGTGAATGGGACCAAAGTGGCTTCCAACAATAATGCTGAAACCTATAGTGATACAACTCCCAACCAAATTGCCATTGGCCGCCGGCTTGGCTCGGCCTCCGGAGATGCATTTAACGGTTCAATAGACGAACTCAGGATTTGGGGGAGCGCCCGAACCGCTTCTCAAATTGCAAACGATTGGAACGAAGCCATCGATCCGACAAATAAAGACCTGTTGGCCTATTACGATTTCAACGAACCGGCCGGAAACACTCAGTTAACAGACCGCACCGGAAATGGCCCGAACGGAACGCTTACCAATATGGATGCTAGTACGGATTGGGTGGCTTCGAAAAAAACGATGGAGTACGAGTTACCCGAAGATAAAACCAACGGCTATACCATTACTTCGGCCTTCGGCTACGATAATGAAGGAAACGGACTCAGCTATAGTATCACATCTGGCAATACCAACAACGTATTTGCGATCAATAGTAGTACCGGAGCAATTACAGTGAATGATGCATCCCAACTTGACTACGAAACGCTGAATACTTATACATTGAATATCCATGTCAGCGATGGCAGCCTATCTGACGATTACAAGATCGCCGTTGATGTTACCAATGTGAATGAAGCTCCGGTACTTACTGCAAATAATCCTGCATTAACTGCTATTACAGAAAAGGATACAACGAATAACGGTCAGCTCATATCCTCTATCATCGGATCATCAATTACCGATGTTGACAATGGAGCGGTACAGGGAATTGCTCTTGTCAAACTTAATTCCGGAAACGGTAACTGGCAATATTCCACAGATGGAGGTACTACCTGGAATGATGTAAATAACATATCAAACACGAATGCCTTATTGCTGGGGGCGAGTGATAAGCTACGTTTTTTGCCCAACGGGCAGGATGGGACGACTGCCTCCGTTACGTATCGGGCATGGGATCAGAGCACCGGATCGGCCGGTGCCAAGGTGGATGCCTCTACCAACGGTGGTGCAACAGCGTTCTCAACGGGCATGGATACCGGAACCATTACGGTAACTGCTGAAAATGATGCTCCTACAATTACCTCAATATCTGATCAGACCATAAAAGAAGATGCGACAACCGGGGCACTGGCATTTAGTATCAACGACGTAGATAATGCCCTTTCAAGTCTGACGATCAAAGCTACTTCAAGCAACCAGTCCTTACTGCCTGATGATAGTCTGCAGGTGAGCGGGGGTGGAGCTAACCGGACGATCGAGGCAGCCCCGGTTGCCAATGGAGATGGATTGGCCACGATTACCCTGGCGGTAAGCGACGGTGATAAAACCACGACCACTTCCTTTACAATAACGGTTACAGCCGTCAATGATAGCCCGGTTGTAGATGCCGGTATTCCTGACCAGACGGCTACCGAAAATGTACAATTCACTTTTACGATTCCGAGCGATGCTTTTTCTGATCCGGATCCCAACGATAAACTTGCGTTAACGGTTACCAATCTGCCGGATGGACTAAGCTTCGATCCTACTTCAAATACCATTAGTGGTGTACCAACGGCATCGGGGACAGGCGAAAATACCGTTTCTGTCACCGCTGCGGATCCATCTCAAGCCACTGCAAGCACATCGTTCAAGTTGACTGTGAAAGCACAAGTGCCGGCTACGGTTGTGATTACGAAGCCTGGTGACGGAAGCAAAGATGTTGTTCTGAAACCAACTTTTAGATGGAATAAAGCCAGTGGCGCCCAAAATTATGAGCTTGAGATAGCCACATCCGGTGCTTTTGCTCAGAATAATTTGGTGCTTGATGAAAAAGGAATCAAGCAGGAGAGTTATCAGCCTAAAGACACGCTTGATCATCGCACGACTTTCTATTGGCGGGTCCGGGGAATGAATGGGAGTGTGTCGGGCGACTGGTCAAAAGTATTTTCTTTTACCACAATTCCTGAGGCGCCGAATCCCGTAGTTCTTACCACTCCGGGAGACAGTGCTGGAAGTGTAGACTCGCAAGTGACCCTAACATGGGAGGTCGCCCTAAGAGCTGAGCACTACCAATTACAGATTTCAGAGGATGAACACTTTCAGCAGCTAGTAACCGACCAGCAAGTGACCGGAACGTCGTTGACTCTGCAAGATAAACTCAATGATAATACAACGTTTTACTGGCGAGTTCGTGCTGAAAATGGGGGAGGCAATGGATCTTGGTCGCCGGTATGGAACTTCACAACTAATGCTACGGCTCCGGAGCTTAGTTTCCCCGGCGGCGGCGAGGAGGGAATCAGTATCGCTCCGCAGTTGTACTGGACCTCGGCTTATACAGGAGACACATTTCACGTTCGACTGGCTCTTGATCAAACATTTCAGCAGATTGTCGCCGATTCCATCATTACTGCCCATGCACTGCAAGTACAGGCCCTGCAGAATCATACGACCTATTATTGGTCGGTACGGGTCGAAAACGATGAGACGACCAGCGACTGGTCACCAACCCTAAAGTTTACTACGCGTGAGGAAGCCGAACAAAGTCCGGTAGATGAACAAATAACATTTGGTAATACCAGTGGAAGTAATAGCGGGAATGGAGGTAGTAATAAAAACTTTAATTCGAATGATTATCTCTTGGTGGGGATTCCCGGCCGTGATGTCACGGAAATTAAAGATCTTTTTTCAGGCAGGGCAGGAAAAGACTGGAAAGTATTTAAAGACAATGGAGCCCAGAAAGACTTTTTGGCGGAATACAGCAACGATACCCCCTTGGCATTTGGCCCGGGGAAAGGTTTCTGGGTATTAAGCAAAGATCCCATTCGGATCAAGAAGGATATTAGTTCTGTAGCAATCTCTAAAAATGATACCTATGATATACCCCTGCATCCCGGTTGGAACATCATCAGTAATCCGTTTACTCAACCGGTAAACTGGAAGCAGGTGAAAGCGTTTAATAAGATGTCGTCCTTTTTGTACGGATATAGGGGAAGCTTCTTTAAGAGTGATAAGATGCAGCCATTCCAAGGTTATTATCTTTATAATGATTCCGATTCGGCCGATACCCTGAAAATACCGTATACGACCTTGCAAAAAAGGCAGGAAAAACAAGGCCAAAAGGCGAAAAAAGAAAACGTGCCAGCGAAAATTCAGTTAACAATTAACAAGGTTAAAGCAGATTTGACGACCAGCGTGAGTATGGTGTACACTGAAAATGCGCAGACGAGCAAAGCCAACAATCACTATTCTCCGCCATTGGAGCTAAGTAGATTTGGGGCCGCAATCATCAGTCAGCAGAATACCCATCGTAAAAAATATCTAAGAACATCAGGTGAGGTATTCAACCATGACACCCACCATTACATCGTAGAAGTGAAGTCGGATGCCCATTCTAAAATACGGTGGACCCCCCATATCGAGGGGATGGGCCATGGCATGGGTGTTTTGATCGTCGAACCCGAGAGCGGGCGGACCAAAGTGCTCTCAAATGGGCAAACATATTCGTTGATCCCCAGAAAAGGTCAGGAAAAATTTGAGATCTATACTGGTAATGTACAAAGGCTCAATAAAGTAAAGGACCGTTTAATTCCTCATGATTTTAAACTGGAGCAGAATTATCCGAATCCGTTTAACCCAACGACGACGATCCGGTTTGGGCTCGATACCAAAAGCCATGTCCGACTTGAGATTTTTGATGTGCTGGGCCGTAAGGTGAAAACATTAGTGAATGGCACGCGGCCTTCGGGGTGGTACACCCTTAAGTTTGACGGTAGTCATCTGGCCAGTGGCATATATTTTTACCGGATTATTATGGGGCAAAAAGTAAAAACACGGAAAATGCTCCTTATTAAATAACATAACTGTAACTGAAATTTATGGCGATGCAATTATCTAATCCCAAATATTATTTTCAGTTGATTGGCGGATTATTATTAATCTGTCTGACACTTAGCAATACCGCTGTAGCCCAGCAAACTGAGGATATACATCTACTTGCGGATCCGCAAAATCCGACAGCCAATATTATCGAAAAACGAGTAACGGAAATTGTAAACCACATCAATAAAAATACTGGATGGAGAGATTTTTCGATCACGGGCAACCAGCCGGCTATTGGAGTGCTCAATCAACTGGTGGATCGGAAGGGGATAGTGGCGGTCAGCCATCCAAAGAATCTACGATTGATAAACGTTGGAGAGGATTCGTATGAAGTGCGCGATTTGTATGTTCAAACCAGCCGTACGGATACCCTCGAACACCGGCAACTGGTTATGGATTTTAACAACAAGGGTCAGCTTATTGATGCTGGATTGGGGGCTGAAATCTCCAACTTCCAACTAATTTTGGACCGCGAATTATGGGCAACCCCAGCGCAGCGGATGGAGGTTCGGAGAGTGGTGAACCGTTTTCAGCAGACATTGAATCAACGAGACAGTGCCGAAGCCCGCAAGTTATTAGCGCCGGATGTTCAGATTGTGAAGGGATATATTGCCCGGTACGTCAGCGACGGTGCATATGGTCCATATTTTTATTATATGCAGCAATCGCCCGAAGCCTATGCGCTGCATTTGAAAAGCTTGTCAGCCAATCCTGATGTTAGTTATAAGGATCTGCAGGTATATGTCCATCCTTTAGTGAAAGACGTATATGCTGCTACCTATTTTCAGCGTTGGAAAAGCAAAAATTATTCTGATAAAGGCTATGTTGTGATGATTGTGGATCTGCGAGGCGATGAGCCGCTCATCCGGGTTCGATCCTGGCAGGAATATCCTTATGAAACAGGACGGCTAAAATACCATGTCCCAAATATTTCGGAGGTTCCTACCCCTTTGGTGGGTAATTTAGAAGCTGGCAGGAATCAACTTCAACCTGTTGCTTTACCAAAGCACATGGCCACCCGGTCTCCGGGATTTTTTGCATCAAATAAACGTTGGCTGCTCATCTCAGTTGGGGGTACTGCAGCGATATCTCTTGGGGTGGCACTGCTTACCAACAGCGGAAAAAGCGAGTTGCCGAATCCACCCGGAAGACCTGCGTTACACTAACAAGCTTCTGATGATTATATTCTTGGTATTGTCAAAAATGAAGTACCATTAAAGGGAAAAGGAGTGTGGGAATATTCACTCAGAAATACTTACTGAGAGGTTGTGTTGTAACTGTCAAATAGGGAAAGAACCTCACTAGCATGCCCTGTGCTATATATAAGCGCGGGTACTTGGAAAAATTCAATAACTAACTCAGATTATTTTTGATGGGAGCATTGCAAATAATTTCAGTCCCAGCACTCTTTTCGGTATTGATTTCCAAATTACCTCCAATAATGTTAGCTCGAAAATGCATAATTCGTATGCCCATGCCATCACCTTTTGTTTGGGATTCTGAAAATCCTTTTCCATTGTCTTTGATTCGCAGAGTGATATAATCTTCATAAGTAGACAAGGCTACATCAATAGCCGTAGGGTTGCCATGTTTTACGGCATTATTGATAGCCTCTTGTGCAATACGGTAGAGATGGACAGCCGAAGGGCTATCTATTACATCTTGATCCTGATCGCCGCGAAAGTGAATATCCATATCATACATTTTTGAAGTATTTCTGGTTAATTCTCTTAGAGCGGTATCCAAACCATTTGATTCAAGGTTTATGGGTACCAGGCCATGCGAAAGCGAGCGGGCATGTTTGTCTGCCTCTTTTACCATAGCCGCTATTTGTTGAACACTTTCTGCAGCGGGCAATTTATTAGCTTCTAACCTCTTTGCTAAATTCTGGGCAATCATCCCGATGCCTGTTAACATTTGTCCAAGATCATCATGCATATCCCTGCCAATGCGCTGTCGTTCCCGTTCGCTAATATTTAAGATCTCCTGCTCCAGTTGTTGTCGGGCCCTGATATCCCTCCCTACAGAAATAATAGTTTGTCGCCCTTCGTATAAAAAGGACCGGGCACTGACTTCCAAAGGAATACTATCTCCTCCCTTTTGAATATGTTTGGAATTATGTACCCACGCACCATACTTAATAACATCGTCGATGCGCTTTTTGATCTCCTCACTATCAGCAGCCACGATATCATACAGGGTCTTCTGCAGCAGTTCCTCACGAGAATATCCCAGAATATCACAAGCAATGTCATTCACCTCCATGAAGGGAAGAGGATCCCTGTTATCATCGACCTGAAGAACCAAAATTTCATCAGTAGTCGCCTGAAACAACATCCGGTAGCGGCGTTCGTTTTCTTTCAGTTGTTTGTCCACCTTCTTTCTCTGGATAGCATATAAGATTGATCTTCCCAAAAAGGTAGCGTTAATTTCTTTTTTATTTAAAAAATCCTGCGCCCCTTTCTGCACGGTGTTGAAGCCTATTTTTTCGTCTTCCAGCCCGGTTAAGACCACAATAGGTGACGTTCCGGCGAAACTTTTTACCTTCTCCAGAGTTTAGTCCCGAGCTGTCGGGCAAAGATAGATCCAGAAGGACGATATCGTATTGGCCTTTTTTTAGTCTTTGGATCCCGCTTTTCAGATTCTTGCAAACCACGGTTTCCGATTGAAAGGTGATGGTAGGCTCCTTAAGGTATTCCTGGATCAGTCGGGCATCCCCGGGATTATCTTCAATAAGGAGTATTTGTAGATAATCTATTGAATACATCACATGACTATGCTTCCGTCGGTAATTTTACGATCGAGAACCAAAAACCTCTATGGCCTGGATGATTTTCACAAACTTATCCATACCCATTGGTTTGGTAATGTAGCAGTTGGCGTGCAGTTTATAGGATTTTAAAATATCTTTTTCAGCTTCAGATGTTGTAAGGATAACAACCGGTATATGAGACAAGACTTCATCATTTTTTATTCCTTCCAGGATTTCACGTCCATCCTTTTTTGGGATATTTAAATCCAACAGGATCAAATCCGGGGTAACCGCTTCTTTGTAATTGCCTCTTTTAAAAAGAAAGTTCATGGCTTCTTCGCCATCCCTGGTAACGTATAAATTATTGCGTATTTTGGCTTCTGCAATCCCCTCTTTAGTCAGGCGAATATCTGCCTCATTATCTTCAACTAATAATATATCCACGGTCCATGGGCTTTCCATTTACGTTTCTGTTGTTTGCTAATGAATGATAATATTTCCCAAATTCCTTCGATTTTAGTCCCCTGGCAATGGTAAAATAGAAAGGTGTGCCCCAGTTAATCGCAGATTCTGCCCATATTTTTATCCTGGCTCAGAAAACACAACGATGATAAGTAGGGTCGCGCATATTCCGGCTCCCGCCATTTATCATTTTTTCCTGGTTCACTAGGGTACTAAACGAAAAATTTATAACGAATACCTCCGGACCCATTTAATGACAGCTGAAGTTTCAATAGTTACTGACAGCACCACTATCTGATTATTATTTAGATATCTTTTTATTAGTGGTTATTTATAATCCCATATGATACGATCGGCTTTTGGCCCTCCCCGAAACTTAAATATTAAACTTGTTTTTAAATAAAGGACTTCCCGACACTTAATCAAGTTTATTGCGATTACCGTTCTTAAAATAGGTTTACTAAATTCCTACAGTAAGATTACCTTAATACTGAAATTATAGGCAATATTAGTCCTGCGATGAGGCGGTTGGCATAATTAAAAACATAAAACGTCCGGCATTACACCGAAAATGATCTTCCCGGAAAATGAAGCGTATACTTTTCATATGCTTCCCCCAACGGCCACGTACAATGATTTAACCCATTGGATCGGATATAATCAAGAAAGAGCCTATCGTTGTTTTCTCTTGGCTTCGATGCTGAGTTGTGTATGAGGCACAGCCTCCAACCGACCTTTTAATATTTTTTTGCCTGTTACTTTACAAAGTCCATAAGTCTTATTCTCGATCCGCTCAAGTGCACGATCCAAATAGCGAATAAATTTTTGGGTACGGTTAAGCAAGATATAGATTTTGTCACGTTCTCTAACATCAGTTCCAACATCGGCCAGATGAGATGAATAGGTAGTCTTTGTTGTCGTATTTTCCATCTCCTCCTGAAGAGCACTTTTGAGGGTTGCCAATTCCAAAGCGGCTTCACTACGTTTATTGATAATAATTTGTCGAAAATATTCAAGCTCTTGATCATTATAAGGGGAAATACGCTTGTTTTTTGTATTCTTCATTTTTCGATTTTCCATGGCTTCTGATGATTATAAATTGGGATTGATAAGAATCTTAGTGAAACAAAAGATGATTGTTTATCCTTCTGGTAGATATTACTGGCTTGGCAGATTGGTTGATTTTGGTCGTATGAATTTGAATTTACTTTGGAACAGTTTTTATTGAGATATTTTTATCTGAGATAATTGATCTGGTTCTGCCATACTTGATTATTGATTCATTGCAAACCTTCTAAAAGATGGCGCAAGTAAGTCTCTCTTACTGAATAGTCAGGCGACCTTTATGATAAATGATGAGATAAGAATATAATGAAGGGGATCAACACAGTGTGGATGTAGGGCACTCCCTTATATGTTACAGCTAAAAAAGTTTTAAAAATTAGTTTTGGGGATAACTGAGATTATTTCTTTCAAATATTAGTACTGTTTAAGCAGCAGAGATTGTGCTACCAAAAAGATAAATGCCGGTTCCATAATAGCAGGCAGTAGTTGTTACAATAATGCCCTTTTTGTAGATCGTGGTTCTACTTGTGGAATTATGTCTCAATCTGAACAATCCCCCATTTTAGATCATCAGATGGGAAGTCGGTAAATTAAAAAGCCAGTGATTTTCCTTTCGCCGGAATAAACCGGGTCAAGTTCAAGAGGTATAATCTCAGTCCAACCAAGGACACCCTCAATCACTGGCTTTAATGTCGGCACAGTCAAGTGCCAACAAGTTAGACCGTTGCACACTTATTGCTCTTCGGTGAAGAAGTGGTGATAAGAAGCCTCGGTCATTAATTAGGCTTATTCCATGAGGTGCCATAGCACCCCTGGAACCGTGCAAATATTCAATATGTCAAAAAATCTCTCTCTTGTTTCTATAATTAATGTAATAACCGATCGGCGATTTATTTGTAGTGTACTATTGCCAGGCACTGTAGAATTTTCTCCTACACACACTTTTTCAGTGTCCCTTCTACTAAAATGGGAGTGGAGTTGATTTCTTTACGACTTCTGAAAATGAGTTTACCGTCGAGAATATTTCTATCCAACTATAAGATCAAGTGCAACTGCATGCTGACAATAACTGGCAACAAAACTTATCCTTTTGAACTGGCGGACATGGGATGCTACCTCAAGAACAAAACACGCAAAAATTGCCCTATTGGGGTTTTAATACTGCACCACAATTTGGCATTTAATTGTTGATTGGAGTGTTATCTGCTTGTTGTCCTCATATGATTACCCGCGTCAGTCTATTAAAGATAAATCAGATTTATTAAACACTTCTTATTTGGGAGGATATTTCATTTTACCTGTAGCGATCATCCAGTGATGGCGTTGATGATGAGCTCCTGCCGCCAATAAACCGATATAGCCGAGTGCTCTGATTTTTGGAACATCTTGGGATGAGGTCGTTGTGCAGCGGATAGTCCAATTATTTCCAGTTTGCTCAGATTCCATTTTCCAACCTTTCTCTTTTTTCAGCATGGCGGGATGCATCATCAAAACACGTTTTAAGGCCGTTTTAGCTCTTTCGGTCAATGGATGAACCTGTAGCTTAACCCCCATGCTTATTGCCTGTTTGTCAAGCACTTCCACCTCTTTAGTAAAAGCCTTCATATCCAACAAATGCTGCCGGAGCGCTTCGATATTGACCTGGTTCCAGTTTGTATCCGGATCCTTTTCTAATGCTTTAACCGTTTCCTGTATAGCACCGAATATTTGGTTGCCCGGGTCTTTTAGCGGGGTCGAATTCGGCTGTTCCGTTTGTGCATATATCATAGCTGCTGCAGATAACAGTATTATTACGGTTGATACCGATATCCGCTTTAAGCCTTTGGTATAAAATGTACAGTCAATAATATTCATGTCTCGGTCTTATTTGAAATTGTACTACGAAAAATATTTAACGTAAGGCGAATAGTAAGTATTCTAATGCTAAGTATGATATTAGTAAATTGATATTTGAAGATTGACTATTTTGTTACCACATTCGGTTTTGTAATGATAGAAAATATTAAGGTATGGTCAACCCACTTTCCAAAGACAAGCTAAAATCAGTCTACAACAAAGTATCGCCCTGGTATGACTTTCAACATTCCCTGGTAACTTTGAACAGTGATCAGCGAGGACGCGAACTTCTGGTATCAAAAACTGTTCGTCACGGAGATGCGGTGATTGATGCGGGAGCCGGTACAGGGACAACTGCTTTAATGGCTGCAAAAGTTGCAGGCCAAAGTGGTAAGGTTACCCTCTATGATTTTAGTGAAGGGATGCTGAATAAGGCCAGGCAAAAGGCACGGGAAGCTCACCTCACTGACCGCCTCATTTTTGATCAGGGAGATATGACCCAATTGCCCTATCCTGACAATAGCTTTGATGTCGCGCTTTCGACCTATAGCATGTGTCCCCTTTACGATCCTGCTGTTGCCGCCCGCGAACTCTACCGGGTTGTCAAGCCCGGAGGAAAGATTGGAGTGGCACATTCTACCGACCCTTCCAACAAAGTAGTCAAAAAATTAGCAGACTGGGCGGAAGACCTCTACTGGAAGATCCCGGAACTTTCCCTGGGATGCCGCGCCGTCGAGGTTCTGCCGGCCTTGAAAGAATCGGGAGGGAAGCTCCTCTTTAAAAAGAAAATCGGATTCCCGCTTTGGCCCTTCCTGGTGTTTGTTGTGGAAAAAAATTCTGTATAGACAATAATCATATTTCACATCCAGGACAGGACAACACCTGACGGGCATTTTGGTACAACGCCAGAATCAATAGTAGAATAGCGGCAAGGTAAATCTCTAGCTCATGGGTGGCGATAAAGGCTTGAACATATAGTCCGGCTGTTCCGGAGACGGCCGGCAATATTCCGGCGACAACGGCCATGATGGATGGAATCACCGGTGTGCAGCATAGAAAAGGCGTTACCAGGCTGGCAAGCAATCCGCCCGCTGTGGATGCTTTGCGGGTACCGCCGCCCATCCGGTAGGAAAAAATGATAAAGGGGACAAGCAGCCCCATCAGCAGGGCAAGCACAAAGGCGATGATACCCTCGCTCCAGGTGAGATACTGCAGGGATATCCAGCCGACATACCCGCCGGTATAGGTTGCCGGAAGAACAAACAGGTAGGCGGTAAAGAACAGCACGAAAGCAAGGATGCCAACAAGCCGATACGGTCGCCGTTCAAATACAAATTGGGAAGCGGCCCGAAATATTTTCATCCTACCTAGTTTTATTAGTCGTACTATTGCGATTGCATGTGTTAGTCAGTGACTGCGGTTCCGGCAAAATCAATTATCTTCTTCATATGGGCTCCCGGGGAACCGGCGACATTTACGATCTTGCCTTCCGGGCTTATCAGATAATAGATATCCGGGTAACCTTTGCTGTTGTATTTCTGTGCCACTTCTTGGGTAGCCTCAGCCAGCGTCCAGTTTTGAGCCTTGAGCAGCGATGGTGCGGCTTTCTTCACAAAGGCGTTAATAGATGGGCCCGGATACCCGCCATTTTGATAATTACGGACAGCTATGATCTGCAGCCCGGATTTTTTCAGGGGTCCTTCTTTTTTCTTCAGCGCTTTCAGTCCTGCCTGACAGCTTGGGCACCAGGTCGAAAAAAACCACAGCATGACTTTTTTCCCATGGAAAGAGGATATCGAGACCGTATACGTTCCTACTTTAAGGGCGGCATCCGGGGCGTGTCGCTGGGCAATTACGGGATTGCAAGAAAGTGAGAAGATGATAAGTGCGAATCCGATCTTGGTGAAGAGGTTCATATATCATTGGATGAAATTATCGAATAATTTAACAGCTAAACTAACAACAGTCGTTTTCTTTTTGCATCGGCGGACAAGGGACATCCCCATAAGAACAGAACACGCAACAATCGCCTTTTTGGGGTTTCAAAACTTCACCGCAATCAGGACACTCCCAAAAGTACTGGCAGGAGTCAGTAGGCATTGTCTCTGTAAACTCATGGCTGCATTTGGGACAGGTAATCGTTGATTTGAGTTCTATATGTTGATCCGGTTTGCTCATTTTCTTAATTGTTTTCCAGTTTCATTTTTGCCTTCCAGCGCCTCTAAAATGGGACAGTCGCCGACGGGTCCCGCTTTGGAGCATGAATCAATAAGATCTGTTAATGTTTTCTTGATACGTCGCAGGTCTTCAATCTTTTTTGAAACATCCTGATATTTGGCTTGCGCCTCTTTCCTGATTTCCGAACAGGAGGTTTCTTCATCCATTCGAAGCTCCAGCAGCTCTTTAATTTCATTGAGCGTGAATCCCAATTGCTGGGCCCGTTTGATGAATTTTATTTGATCGATGTGCCGCCAGGTGAATATCCGGTATCCCGACCGGCGCCGGTCCGGTTTGGGAATCAGTTCCCGTTCTTCGTAATAACGAACGGTATCTTTATTAACATCGGCACGGCGAGCCACTTCACCTATTTTATAGGTAGTGACGCCTTTATATTTGTCTTCTATATTTTGCCGCATCACAATCTGTTTAGTTACTACTGTGTCCAAGGATAACTAAATAAAATCTGTTAGGCTGTGGAATAATTCCACAGCCTTTTATTCTTAATCGTCCTTTTTCACCATTGTTTTACCACAGCAGCAAGTTGGATTTTGATCACCTTTGCAGTCGCTGGGGGCTCCTTTGGTTACGGTGACTTCACATCCGCAGCTCTCGTCCGGACACTGATAAACTTCTCCTTCTTTAAATGGCATAATAGTTTCTCCTTTTTATTATAAAATAATTAACAGGGGTAATATAAGGGCTGGACCATGGTCCAGAGTCAAATAAAATTTGAAATTTGTTTTTGACGGATTAAAACTACTTCGGGCCGTTGAAAGTAGTTTTTGTTTGACTATTCTGAATACGAACGAATTCTGGAAATCGGCGTAACATAGATAATTTCATCACCGGAGAAGCCAGGTAGTTGTGTGTATAAAATAGGGCACTTAAGATTTCGTTAAGATTACGATTGTATTATGTCTAACTTCATTGGAATAGATGAAATGGTTAATCCAAAGAAAATTGAACGATTTTTTGTCGGAGACACAAAAAATTTATTTTTGAAGTGATTTCGAGTAACTATTAAAAAATGAAATTTATTGCTCTTCTTGTTTTTCTGAACATTGGCTGCATTGCGATGGCTCAGAATAGTCTGACGGTTACGGTCAAAGATGAAAAGACCGGAAAGCCTTTGCCAGGGGCGAATGGTGTTCTTGAAGGGACAACTACCGGGGCAAGTTCAGATACAACCGGACAGCTGACGATTACAAATATCCCGGATGGAGAACAAACACTGGTGTTTTCTTATGTGGGATATAAAACGACAGAAAGGGAGATTACCTTACCAAGAAAACAAACGACTCCTATCACGGTTTTCCTGGAGCCCAGTGCGAGCCTTGGGATCGTTACAGTCTATTCAACACGAACAAAGAATAGGATAACCGAAGTACCCACAAAAGTGGAAGTGCTGGGTAATGAAGAAGTCATGGAAGAATCGGCCATTAAGCCCGGTAATATTTCCAAGCTTCTCGGAGAGACTTCCGGCGTGCATGTCCAGCAGACCTCGGCGATCTCGGGGAATGTGAGTTTTCGTATCGAGGGACTGCCGGGCAAGTATACCCAGTTACTCAAAAATGGATTTCCGTTATACAGTGGGTATTCCTCAGGATTGAGTTTGTTGCAAATTCCACCTCTTGATTTAAAACAGGTTGAGATTGTAAAAGGCGCCGCCTCTACACTGTACGGTGGGGATGCTATTGCAGGAATCGTAAACCTCATCACCAAGAAACCTGAAGAGGAGCCCGATCTTTCACTATTATTTAACCAAACGCAGAAAGGTGGTCGCGATATCAGCACCTACTATTCCGGTCGGAACAAAAAGCTTGGAATTACCATGTTGGCCGGCCTGAACCATCAGGGCCCCAAAGATATTAGCCAAAATCAGTATACGGATATTCCCAAATACAACCGGGAGGTAATCCAACCCACGATATTTTATGACTTTAGTAAAAATGATCATCTGTCACTTGGAGTATCGAATACATTCGAAAACCGAATGGGCGGTGACATAGAGGCCGTACGAAAGGAACCCGATGGTCTTCATCCCTTTTTTGTCAGAAATAAAACAAGACGGCTTAATGGATTTTTTAAATACGCCCATACGGGACCATCGGGAAATATCTTAACAGCCAAGGCTTCTTACAGTAATTTTAATAGAAAGCTTAAAACGAATGTTAATTCCTTTAGCGGGACGCAAAATACGGTTTTTACTGAATTATCTTATTTGATCAAAGGAAACGATCATTCCTGGGTAAGCGGATTTAATTACTACGGGGATGACTTCAATCAAAATCTGCCACAAAGCAAGAATTCCTTGAGCTATACTCATCATACCTTTGGGGTATTTTCGCAGGATAACTGGCAGCTGAACCAAAAGCTTCATTTGGAACCGGGGCTTCGATTTGATTACAATAAACAATATGGTAGCTTTTTCTTGCCGCGTCTTGCCATCTTGTACCATTTTACAGATACTTTTTTCGGGCGGTTAAGCGGAGGGATGGGATACAAGCTTCCAACACCGTTTACAGATGAAGCGGAACGAAACCGCTACCAAAAAGTAATTCTGCCAGAGGATTTAAACGTTGAAATGTCACATGGGCTGAACCTGGATTTCAACTATAAAACTTATCTGTTTGATGATTTACAGCTTTCGGCTAACCAGGCCTTTTTCGTAATAAATATCAACCACCCGATCATAGCAAGCTCCGATTCTCTTTCCAACCGGGTGGTATATAATAAGAATGCTGATGGTCATATACTCAGCAAAGGATTTGATACCAATGTTCGACTTTCTCTTGAGGATTTAACCCTGTACCTGGATTTGACCCACTTGAATGCCCGGAAATCCTATGACAATAACACGCAATTGCAACTTACGCCGAAGAATAAGTTTACCTCAACGCTGGCCTATGAGGATGAAGAGGAAGGCTTGAAGGCCGGGCTGGAAGCTTTTTATATTGGCCATCAATATCTCGAAGATGGAAGTCGTACTCCTGATTATTGGCTGCTTGGGGCATCGGTACAAAAAACGATCAGTCATTTTACGATCGCTCTCAATGTAGAAAATATTCTGGACGTCCGGCAAACGCGCTATGAAAATATCGTAAGTGGGCCTCCCAGTAATCCACAATTCAACGAGTTATATGCGCCATTGGACGGTATAGTCGGGAATGTTGTATTAAAACTTGATTTGTTTAATAAGGATGAAGACTGAACGTTACTATCATAATGAGAGAAATTGATTAAACCTATAGTGGTTTTGAGTCAAAAAAAATAAGGTATGGCCAAACCGGTATGTATCTACTAGAAATCATCTGTTACTGATATACCATCCTGTAAAGCTACCCCAGATCAGACAATTAAAAATTAGTGGCATTAAAATGCCTTTAATCGTAAATCCATTAAAAAAAACACCCGCTACTACTGGCGAAACAACCACCCATAGCCAGAGTGATGGTATGATTCCGAAAGCCATTCCCTTCAATGCATTTGGATTGGGAACGATGCGGAACACGCCCCCCCCCCCCCCCCCCCCACCCCCCCCCCGCGGAAAAAAGAAGGCGGGCTCGAAAAAACTAAACAAAAAAATCAAGGGGGCGACAAAAAAGCAGGAAAAATAAAAAAAAA